>MDSV01181321.1_pt1 | contig 31881 bp, 32 predicted proteins | sample 810851 | NCBI WGS metagenome assembly MDSV01 (sample SAMN05326640, study PRJNA326480) | marine metagenome | isolation source: seawater | place: Atlantic Ocean: North East | collected 2012 | reverse complement strand
GCATTTTGTCAGCCTAAGGCATGCTATATGGTAGGCTGCTAGAGGTTTTTGGTGACAAAAGCCCCAGATTAATGATCATACGCGACAGAACCCGGCTTATCGGTTGACTCTTAACCATATTCTTCGACTTATTATTATTATAATTCTCTAAACTATTGTTAAATATATCTATTTTATTAAAAAACATATTTTTGAACCAAAACCATGTATTTATGCCTATAAAACCTTGCATGGCTTAATAAAAAGACATATAGTGTTGATATATGGCAATTTTTGTTAAATTGTGGGAGATAATGGTAAAGATGTTTAAAGGCATACATAACATAAACTTAGATGGCAAAGGTCGATTGACCATCCCTACCAAGTATCGAAACACTATTGCCGATCAATCTAATGGCAGTATGGTTGTCACCATGGACACTGAAGAAAAGTGTTTGTTATTATATCCGTCAACTGTTTGGTCTTCTATTGAAAAGAATATCAATGACTTGCCGAGCTTTTCTAAAAATCATAGACGAATCCAAAGAATACTTATCGGACATGCTGAAGACTTAGAAATTGATACGGCAGGCCGAATACTCTTGTCAAAGCCTCTAAGGCTATCAGTAGAGATGACTAAAAAGATTACACTCATAGGACAAGGGGCAAAATTTGAGATTTGGAGCGAGGATAATTGGAATACAAAAGTTAATAAGTGGAGGGCTGAGGAGACTGATGAATCAGAACAGTCTGTCTTATCTGACTTGAGAATATGATGAATTTAGATAAATACTATAGAGCTCTAGGTATAACAGGCAATGAAGATATTAAAATAATCAAAAAAGTATTCATGAAAGTAGCTCAAAAGTATCATCCCGATAAAAATCAAAATAATACCGAATCAATAGAAAAATTTATAGATGCTAAAAATGCATATGAGAATATCTTAAAATCTAGAAAGGAAGCATCATGACTAATACACAAAGACATATACCAGTAATGTTAGATCAGTCTGTAGAGGCCATGAATATTATGCCAAATGGATCATATATTGATGCTACTTTCGGTTTTGGTGGTCACTCAAAAAGAATTCTTAATGATTTAGATAGAGATGGAAAGCTATATGCTATGGATAAAGACTTAGAAGCGATAAATATGATTAATCCAGAAATTTCAGATGATAAAAGGTTTTCCCTAAAACATGGATGTTTTTCGAATTTAGATGTACATACAAAAGATTGGGGCATATATGGATCAGTAAATGGTATTTTATTTGATTTAGGTGTTTCCTCACATCATTTAGATGAAGCAAGCAGAGGTTTTAGTTTTAATAAAAAAGGAATTGTTGATATGCGTTTTGACCAGTCATCAGGCATTTCAGCTTGCGATTGGATAAAAGATGTTGATGAGCAGACTTTATCATATGTTATTTGGAAGTTTGGTGAAGAGAGGTACTCAAGAAGAATTGCTAGGTCGATAATTTATCAAAGAGATCAAGAAATAATTAAAGATACAGATCAATTATCAAAAATAATCGATAAGGCTATGCCTAAAAATGAAAAGCATAAACATAATGCTACAAGAACATTTCAAGCAATAAGGATATTTATTAATAAAGAGTTAGAAGTATTAAAATATGCATTAAATCATAGTTATAATATCTTAGCACCAAAAGGTCGTTTGGTTTTAATTACATACCATTCTTTAGAGGACCGAGTTATAAAAAATTTCTTAGCAATTACTGATGATAATATTTCGACTCCCAAAGGTCTTCCTATTAAAAGTGAATTCTTGAAAAAAATGTTTAATATCGTAGCCAAGTCTATCAAGCCAAAGGAAGATGAAATTAAACTAAATCCACGATCGAGATCAGCAAAATTAAATGTTTTGGAAAAAGCAAATGAGGATTATGACTAATTTATTAATACTTTCAATTATTACCATCTCAGCTTTTACGGTAATTTATATTAAGCATAAAAATAGACTTATGAATATAAATATAGAAAGATCTGAAGTAAAGTTGTCTTATCAGCTAAACGAGCATAAAAAGTTACTAGATATAAAGGCGCAGCTAATTGATAAGAAGTTAACAGATGCTAATATAAAACGAATTTTAGGTATGGAAATTCCTAATAAAAATAAAATAATTTATATAGATTTGGTTGAATAAACCGGAGGTGTAGTATGTTTGAGTTAGTAAGTGAGTATAATCAAAATGCTGTGATTAAAGTTATAGGTGTAGGTGGAGGCGGTGGCAACGCTGTAATGTCTATGCTTGAATCTAAGATACATGGTGCAGAATTCATATTAGCAAATACAGATTCTCAGGCTTTGAGGGATGTTAAAGGAGCTACTATGATACAAATAGGTTCAGAAATAACAAAAGGTCTTGGTGCTGGCGCTGATCCTGAAAAAGGAAGAGAAGCAGCCCTAGAAGCTAAAGAAGAGTTAGCATCTGTTATTGAAGGTGCAGATATGCTTTTCATAGCAGCGGGTATGGGAGGTGGAACAGGCACAGGAGCAGCATCCGTAATAGCTCAAATTGCTAGAGATGCAGGAATTTTGACTGTTGCTGTTGTTACTAAACCATATGATTTCGAAGGAAGCAAAAGAATGCTTCATGCGGAGCAAGGCATTGAGGCCTTAAGCGAGTGGGTCGATTCATTGATTGTCATTCCAAATGAAAAGTTAGCGGAAGTGTATGGTGATGATAATTCAATTTTCTCATCTTTTGAAAATGCTAATGATGTCTTAAGAGGAGCTGTTAAAGGTATTGCTGAGATTATAACAATCCGAGGCTTTATCAATGTCGACTTTGCTGACGTAAAAACTGTAATGTCTGGTCGAGGGAAAGCTATGATGGGATCAGGGTTTGCAACTGGTGAAGGTCGTGCTGACAAAGCTGTTCAAGCAGCTATTGATAGCCCCTTATTAGATAACATTGATCTGCATGGAGCTAGCGGAGTATTAGTTAACATTACTGCAGGAGCAGATTTAACATCTAAAGAGTTTTCTACTATTGGTGAGAGAGTAAAAGGAATTGCCAATGAAAATGCAACAGTGATTATCGGTTGTATTAAAGAAGAAGACAACCTAGGCGAGTTAAGAGTTACGTTAATAGCTACAGGTTTTGAAGAAACAAAATCTGATGATAAAAATGATAATGATAGCTTAACAACACAAACAAGTGTGCCATTATCAAATCCAGCAACAGGATCTGTGAATGTACCTTCAACTTCTTCAAGTTACAATAATATTGTAACTAAAGAGGCAATTGTTGAAAAAACAAGTACTGATAATATAGATATACCTGCTTTTTTAAGGCAACAAGCTGACTAAAAAAAATACAAACTCAAATAGCAACAAATGGAGACAATACTTTTTAATTAGTATTGTTTCCATATTTTTCGTATTTATAATAATCAGAGTTTTTTTACTACAAATATTTAATACAGATTGTTTTTATATTAATAGTAAAACTTGTAAAGAAAATCTCAGTATTGTTGCAGATAAAAGACAAATAGATTTTAAAGTTATTAAAACATATAGAGGAATAATATATGATAGAAATAATGAAATATTGGCAATGAGTTTGCCTCGAAAAACACTATGTATTAATGTATCAAAAATAAATCAACTAAAAAAAAATTCTAATGTTAATTATAATAGTTTATTAAAATCTATTAATATTTCTGATAAAAAATTTAAAACCATACTTAAGAAACATAAAAATAAGAAAGAATATTATCTAAAAAGAAAAATAAATGATGACTTGGTTGCAAAGATTACCAAATTAAATTTACCACATGTATATTTTATTGATGAATACCAAAGAGTTTACCTTGGAGGATCATATTTTTCAAATATTTTAGGATTTACTGATATCGATGATAATGGTCAGTCTGGAATAGAGTATACAAAAAATATAGAACTAACATCTGAAAGTGGGATTAAAAAAATAAGAAAAGATAATCTTGGTAGATCAATTGAGTTAATAAGTTTAATTAAAAAACCAACTCCTGGTGAAAATATATATTTATCTATTGACAAAAGAATACAATTTATTGGTTTTAATATTTTGAAAGAATATGTACAAAAATTTGACGCTGACAGTGCCTCACTCGTACTAATAAAAGTTAAATCAGGTGAAATCTTGGCTATGGCTAATTATCCATCATTTGATCCAGGTAATAGGAGTGAAATGTTTGGCCCAAAGATACAAAATAGTGCTGCAAGTATATCATTTGAACCAGGATCTACAATCAAGCCATTTACAATATATAATGCTTTATTAAATAAAACTCATAATGAAAAAGATATTATTAAAACATCTCCTGGTAAGTTAAATATAGGCAAACATGAGATAGAAGATTATAGAGACTTGGGTGATCTAACATTAGAGGATATTATACGTTTATCTAGTAATATTGGTGCAGCCAAAGTATCTCTAAAAAATGATAAAAAATTAATATATAACACATTACAAGATTTTGACTTTGGTAAAAACTTATATATAAATCTACATGGAGAACAACATGGCACATTAACTCACTATTCCAAATGGGACGAAGCTGTTCATGCGACAATTGGTTACGGATATGGATTATCAACAACATTATTGCATTTAGCTAATGCCTACACAATATTAGCTAATCATGGAAAAAAAGTTCAACTAACATATGAGAAAATAAAAAAGGATGATATCTATTATGAAAAAATTTTAGACAAAAATATTGCTAAAAAAATTATATCTATGATGCAAACTGTCGTAGATGATGGAACAGCAAAAAAAGCACAGTTAGATAAATATACTGTTGCTGGTAAAACTGGTACAGTTAGAATTATTGAGGATGGAAAATATAAAAAGAATAATCATTTGGCGATTTTTGTAGGAATAACACCAGCAAGTAATCCAGAATATGTTTCAGCAGTAATTGTTAGAAACCCAAAGAACGGTCAAGCAGCAGGTGGGAAAAATGCAGCTCCAATTTTCAAAGATTTTATGAGGCACTCTCTGAATTTATTAAAAGTATATCCCGATAGAAAGTAATTATGACAAAAATGAATATTGAAACTAAAAATATCTTTAAGTTTTTGAAGAAAGTTTTAAATAAACAAAAAGTTCATATATCAGATATCATCTTTCATAGCGATGATGCATGTAATTCTAAAGTTCTTATTTTAACAAGATGTTCATCAAAAAATATTGAGAAGTATATTGACGTGGCAATTATAAAAGGAATAAAAGGCATAATTATTGATAAAAAAATTTCTAAAATTTTTATATCAAGAAATATTCCAGTTCTCATATCACCATACCTAAATAAGAATTTGAATATCTTTTTATCAGAGTTATATAATTATCCTTTGAAAGGAAAAAAAATTGTTGGCATCACAGGAACTGATGGAAAAACTTCTATGATACATATGCTAGCACAAGCTTATAAGTTATTAGGAAAAAAAGTTGGCATTATTTCTACTGAAGGAAATGGTATTTACCCAAATTTCAAGAAGTCCATATACACTACACCGAGAAATGATTTATTATATAAATGTTTCCATCATTTTAATAATAAATCGGTAGATATCATTATAATTGAATCATCGTCACAAGGATTAGATCAAGGAAGACTAGATCATATTAATTTCGATGTTTCTATGATAACTAATATAACAAGGGATCATTTAGATTATCATAAAACTCACTTATCTTATATAAAATCTAAATGTATATTGTTAAATCAGACTCAAAAAGTGATTTTCTTGAATAAAGACTGTAAAAATAATAAAAAAGTACAAGAGATTACATCAACTAAAGCAAAATATAAATTCTTTGATAAAGAATATAAGATCTCTGGTCATAAATCTAAACTACTGAATAATACTTCCGCCAAGTATAACTTTTCTTTATTATATAGTGTATTAAAATATATAAGAATTACCGATGAAGATATTATTAAAATCTTCGAAAAAATTAAGCCTATTCCAGGAAGAAATAATATCTTTAAACAAAAAAATTCAGCAATGTTTATTGTTGATTATGCTCATACAAATAGTGCTTTTACATCATTGTTGGATGATATATCTAAAATGTATAAAAAACCATCAAATTACCTCACTGTAGTTTTTGGATGTGGAGGAGACAGGGACATTCATAAAAGATTAGAGATGGGAAAAACTGCGGATAAGTATTGTGATTACATTATACTTACCGATGATAATCCTAGAAATGAAAAGTCAATGAAAATTATTAGTGATATATCAAAAGGAATATCTGAAAAACATAAAATTATAAATCTACCGAATAGGAAACTTGCCATAAAAAAATCTATAAAAATTTCCTCAAAGAATGATATTGTTATTATTGCAGGCAAAGGAAATGAAGATACTATTAATTACAACTCATCCATAGTAAAACATAATGATATAAAATATTTGGAATATTTATTTAATGAAAATTAAACTCGCACAGTTAGAGGGTGTACTACAGTCATCTGCAAATTCTCCAGATACAACTTTTCATGGTGTTGCTACTGATAGTCGAAAAGTTGTTCCTGATGATATTTTTATCCCATTGCATGGGAAAAACTTTAATGGCCATAATTATATTGATGATGCTATAAAAAATGGCGCGGTAGCAGTAATATCAGAAAAAGATTTACAAGATTATCCGCACATAAAAGTACAGAATACGTTGGATGCTTTAGCTAAACTTGCAATGTTTTATTCTCATACTATTAATCCAATTACAATAGGAATTACTGGAACTAATGGCAAAACAACAGTAACTGATATGACAGCAAAAATTACTGCTAAATATAAATTGACTTCAAAAACATATGAAAACTATAATAATAATATTGGATTACCACTATCTATATTAAAAGCGGATAGTCAGAGCAAGATAGTCGTTCTAGAAATGGGAGCCAGTAGGGTAGGCGATATAAAAGAATTAATAAATATCGCTAGACCGAATGTAGTAGCTTTGCTCAATGTATCTGCAGCCCACCTCGAAACTTTTAAATCTATTGATAATATTCTATTAACTAAAGAAGAAATATTTATTAATCAGGGATTCAATAAAACAGTTATTTTAAATAAAGATGATAAACACTTTAATCGTTGGACTAAAAAGAATAACCTTAATAATATTCGGACTATATCTGCTATGAATAAAGAAGCAGATTATACTGCGTCAAGAATTTCAGAAAATCAAATATTAATAAAGACCCCACATGAATCTTCATTTAACTTAATGATTAAAAATATTGAATATCATAATATTCTAAATATACTATTTTCTATTGCTATTGCATGTGAAGTAGGAGCAAGATCTGAACATATTATTCCTGCCTTAGGTCAATATGAGGGCATCAAAGGTAGATCGAAAATATACAGTGGGATAAGTAATTCAAAGATAATTGATGGTAGTTATAATGCTAACCCTGCATCTTTTAAATCATCAATAAATTACTTAACAGACTTAAACGGATCCTCCTGGGTTATCATGGGCCAAATGGGCGAGCTAGAGGATAAATCTGAAGAATATCATGTAGAAATAGCAATACATGCCGCTAATCAAGGAGTAGAGAAGTTGTTTTTGATAACAGATCACAATAAAGCTATAACGAAAGCATTTGGACATGGAGCACTTGCATTTAGTAATAGATCAGATCTTATTAAACATATTAAGCCTCTATTGAAGAATAATATTAATGTCCTAGTTAAAGCTTCTAGATTTATGAAATTTGAAACTATTGTAGATGAATTAATTTCATAAAAATACTACAATTAAATTATGCTTTATTACTTATTTGATTACTTAACGCAATATTATTCAGGATTTGATGTTTTCAGATATCTAACTCTTAGAATAATATTATCTTCGCTGACTGCTCTTACGATTTCACTAATAATAGGGCCGATTATTATCAAAAAACTTATTGACAAAAAACTATACCAAAGCATAAGAAAAGATGGACCTAAATCTCATATTACAAGTAAAGCAGATATACCTTCAATGGGTGGTATTATAATTATTATTTCTATTGTGCTTAGTACTATGTTATGGGCTGATGTATTAAACAAAAATATTTGGATATTATTATTTGTGATATTATCATTTGGTGCAATTGGTTTCTATGATGATTATAAGAAATTTATTTTATCTTCAAGTGATGGAATTAGCGGTAAAACTAAATTACTTTTCCAAATTATATTCTCAGGAGTAGTTGCTTCATATATATTTTTTACCTCATCAAATCAGATGGAGATTACTCTAACAGCTCCTTTCTTAAAAGACTTTTCACTTTATCTCGGTATATTTTTTATACCATGGTCGATACTAGTGATAACAGGATCAAGTAATGCTGTTAATTTAACTGATGGTTTAGATGGTTTAGCAATATTGCCTTGTATATTAATTGCTGCCGCATTTGTCCTATTTGCTTATGTAGAAGGAAACTTCAATATAGCAAACTACCTATTGATCCCATATTTACCCGAAGTCTCTGAGGTGGCTATATTTGCTAGTGCTATTGTAGGATCAGGTCTTGGTTTTCTTTGGTATAATTCTTATCCAGCAGAAATATTTATGGGAGATGTTGGATCTTTATCATTAGGGGCAGCTCTAGCTTCTATAGCAGTTCTTTTGAGGCTAGAAATTATATATGCAATCATGGGTGGGGTATTTGTAGTAGAGGCCTTATCAGTTATTGTTCAGGTCTCCTATTATAAATTATATAAAAAAAGAATATTCTTAATGTCCCCAATACATCATCATTTTGAAGAGAAAGGTTGGCCAGAGCCAAAAATTATTGTGAGGTTTTGGATTATTACTTTTATTTTAGTTTTGATAGCTCTTGCTTCACTGAAAATTAGATAATATGAAAGGTGTGAAATTAATCTTAGGTCTTGGAATCAGCGGACAATCTTGCGCTAATTATTTTGATAATAAAAATATACCATATAGAATTTTTGATACTAGAAATATATCTAATATAGATCATTCATTTATTTCTTCGTTTGAGGATAATAAATTATATTTACAATCTTATGATAATAATATCTTTGATAATGTTGATGAAGTTGTTATAAGCCCTGGTTTTGATAAAAATCATGATATCTTTAAAGAAATAAATTTGAAAAACTTATCTAAGATTACTGATATAGATATTTTCAAACGTATATGTAGGAAACCGATAATTTCTGTTACTGGCACAAATGGAAAAACAACAATAGTTTCAATGTTGGAACATGTTATACGTTGTTCTAATATCAAAACGATCGCATGTGGCAATAATGGAGTACCTCCTCTAGATATCAATACTGATGACTATGATTATATAATACTTGAGTTATCTAGTTACCAGTTAGAATATATGTCTAATCATAATTCCTATATAAGTTTATTGGCAAACATAGATACTGATCATCTGGAAAGGCACGATACATTAGATCAGTATCTTGATATTAAACTAAAAATATTTAATTCTTGTAATTACTCAATAGTTAATAAGACATTATTAAGCTCATTGAAAAGCAAAGAAAATAGAATTATATATGGCATTTCTAATAATCAAGTCATAGTAAACGACACCATTATTGAAGATATATCTTATGATTTATCGACTCTTTATTATAATCGTATTAAATTAAAATATAAAGGAACCCATAATCTTGAAAATATATTAGGTGTATGTTCTATTAGTTCTATATTAAATATCAATATATCTGATTGTTTGATTTATCTGAAAAGTTATAATCATTTACCTCATAGAATTGAGTTGGTTAAGCGCTCAGGAAACATCAGTTGGTATAACGATTCAAAGTCTACCAATACTGCTTCAACCAAAGCGGCATTGGAGTATATAAAAGATAATATAATTCTTATACTTGGTGGCGCTAAAAAGGATATGGACTATAATGAGTTATCTAATTTGATTAATAAAAAAGTAAAGCTTCTAATATTTATTGGAGAAAATAGAAATTATATTAAGAAACAATTAGATGTGAAAACTAAAATGATAGATGCTGAGACTATGGATGATGTAGTTATTATTTGTCGAGAATATGCATTAGATAATAATAATATTTTACTATCTCCAGCAAGCCCAAGTTTTGGTATGTTTCGTAATTTTGAAGAAAGAGGCGAGGCTTTTAAGAAAGCTATTAATGAATATGTTAAGTGAATATATAAGAAAAAATATTCTGTTAAGCGATGGCCATGGAATCGATCAAACTCTGATAATCTGTTTTTTTGCTCTAACCTCAATTGGCTTTATAATGATTACATCTGCTACTCTGGATTATGCTTATGAAACAAGAGGCAATTCTTTTTATTTTCTAATTAAACATTTAATATATTTAATTATGGGTATAACTTTGTCTATTATAATATCTAGAATAAAACTAAGATTTTATAATGATTATAGTAAGGTATTTCTATTTATTTCTTTAATGATATCACTAATTATATTTATACCTGGACTTGGCAAAGAGGTTAATGGTGCAAAAAGATGGCTAGATTTAGGTATTATTACTATTCAGGTCTCTGAGGTTTCTAGGCTCTTCATAATGTTTTGGGTTTGTAGTTTTATTAGTAGGTCAGATATCAATAAAGTTTTTAATAAATGTCTTTTCATGATAATAATTTTATCTATGATTATTCTTGCTCAACGTGATTTCGGAAGTACAGCTTTGCTAATTGTTACATTTTTTTCTTTAATGTTAGTATCTGGTTTAAATTTAAAAAAACTTTGCTCATACCTGATTCTTGCTTTAATAACAGCTATTCCACTTATCATATATCAGCCATATAGATTGAAAAGAGTCATTTCATTTTTAAATCCATGGGATGATCCAACAGGTGGTGGTTATCAATTAATTGCATCCCTATTAGCTTTTGGCAAAGGCAGTTTTTTTGGTCTTGGTCTAGGATCTAGTGTACAAAAACTTAGTTATTTACCAGAGTCATATAATGATTTTATTTTTGCGCTTATAGCTGAAGAGCTAGGCCTGCTTTTTTCTTTAATTATAATAGTAATATTTGCTATAGTTTTCTTTAGAATTATCAGGCTTGCAAATATATCATTTGAAAATAATCTTAAATTTGCTTCATACCTCTGCTTTACGATTGCTTTCTTCATAACATTTCAGGCATTAATTCATATTTTGGTAAACATAGGTTTAGCGCCCACAAAAGGCATGGGTTTACCTTTGATAAGCTATGGTGGAACAAATCTACTTATGATGTTTATTTTCATAGGGCTATTGATACGTATCCAGATAGAAAATAGACAAAAAATCAGTCAAGCTGTTCAGAGAGAATATTAATTATGAAGATAATAGCAATTTTGGCAAGTGGAACTGGAGGACATATTTATCCTGCGTTATCTGTGGCAAATGAATATATTTCGCGTGGTTATAAAATATTATGGATTGGTACACCTAATGGCTTAGAAGATAAAATCGTAAATGATCCTGATATAGCTATGGAAAAGATTGATTCTCAAGGATTAAGAGGAAAGTCTATATTTAAAAAGATGATCTCGTTCTTATATCTTTTTAAATCAGTAATACAGTCAGCAATAATCTTTAAAAAATATAAACCTATCATGGTTTTTGGATTTGGAGGATATGTTAGCGTTAGCTCTTCCTTTTCTGCATTTTTACTATCTATACCTATTTTTGCACATGAACAAAATGCAATTGCAGGTACCGCTAATAAAATAAACTATTTTTTTGCAAAAAGGATTTATGAAACATTCCCTTTGAGTTTCAATAAAAATAATAAAAAAATTATGCATACCGGCAATCCTGTGAGAACATCATTTAGTGCATTAACAAAGCCAGATATAAAATATAATGATAATAAATCCTCAATTAATATCCTTGTAATGGGTGGTAGCCAGGGTTCTAAGTTTTTAAATAAAACAATGCCTTTTGCGCTTTCACATTTTCATGAGAAGAATATTTCAATTAAACATATAACTGGATCAAATGATCATGATCTAGTTATTAATAAATATGCTGAATATAAGCTAGAAGCTGATGTTATTACATACTCAAATGATATAGGTTTATTATATGATTGGGCTGGTTTAGTAGTTTGTAGAGCTGGTTCAACATCAATATCTGAAATTGCTACTATAGGCAGGGCATCATTATTAGTTCCTTTTCCTTTTGCAACTGATGATCATCAATTATTAAATGCAAATTATCTTGCAAAAAATTCAGCTGCCATATTAATGACTGAGTCTGATGATTTCGTAGAAAATTTTGTTTCAATCATAAACATATTATTGAATAATCCTAAAAAAATTTATTCTTTAGCCAAAAATATTCAAGGTATATTTCCTGAGAAAACTATAGACGTTATAGTGAATGATTCTCTTCGACTTATCAAACAGATATGAAGACTCTTAAACAAGTACCATTAAAAGATTATACAACTATTAGAATAGGTGGAGAGTCATCAGATATATATTTCCCAGAATCTATAGATGACTTAATTTTATTAAAAAATATCATCGCATCTAAGAAAACAATAATCTTGGGTAAAGGCTCTAATATTGCATTTAAAGATCATGGTTATAAACATAGCATTATATCTCTTAAATATTTTAATAAAAATAAGATAGATGATAACACTCATCAAATAAATGTCATGGCAGGCGTTTCATGTGCAAGATTTGCTAAGTATTGTCATAAAAACTATATATCAGGATATGAGTTTATCCATGGTATACCTGGATCAATTGGTGGCGCACTTGCTATGAATGCAGGAGCTTTTGGAGACGATATATGGAATCATGTAATATCAGTAAGATGTATTCTTAATAATGGATCTGTTAAAAACTTCATGCGCAATGAAATAAAAACATCCTATCGATTAGTAAATAAATTTAATATTAAAATATTCTTAGATGTTATTTTCAGTATTGATAAACATATTAAATTTGATAAGCTTCTTCTTTCTAAATACTCTAAGAATAGAACTGATACTCAGCCTATCAAGCAATGGTCATCGGGATGTATATTTAAAAATCCATCAAAAGATATATCGGCCAGCTCATTAATTGATTCTGCAAATCTAGAAAAAGTGAAAATTGGAGGTATATATATTTCAAAAAAACATTGTAATTATTTAATAAACGATGGATCGGGTACTTGCCAAGATCTTGAAGAATTAATAAGATATATACGCAATAGAATTAAGAATAAATACAATATCTTACTCGATAAAGAAATATGTATATACTAAATCATGAATATAGCTGATAAAAATGTAGGAATATTATATGGAGGTTGGTCTGATGAAAGATTAATTTCGCTAGAGAGCGGTAAATCAGTTTTTGATAGTTTGACTGAAAATAACTTCAATGTTTTTATGCTTGATTATCATATAGACAATCCAATCTTGCTTGAAGAATTTATAATTAAAAACAATATAGAAATAGTCTTTAATTTGATCCATGGAGTCGGAGGAGAAGATGGCTATGTTCAGAAGTACCTTGAGGACCTTCCCGTAATAACTGTCGGCTCTGATTCAGAGTCATCCCATAAATCATTTAACAAAATACTTACTAAAGAATCATGGATAGCTAATAATCTTAAAACTCCCAACTATCTCCCTGTGAATCCTGATGTCTTTGAAATTAATATTAAAGAGAAACTGGGCACTAAATTTGTTCTTAAACCTGTAGAATCAGGATCTAGTGTTGGTATAAAAATATTAGATACGCAAGATTTTATTCTTAACGATAAAGATATGTCTTATAGTAAGCTATGCTCATTAATGAATAGTAATATTACACCAAGCAACTATTTCTTGGAGGAGTATATAGATACTGCCGAGTTTACAGCTCCTATCATTTCAAATAAAGTTTATCCAATAATTAAGATTGATACAAAGAGAGAATTTTATAATTATGAGGCAAAATATATTGACAACGATACTTCTTTTACATTTCCAGAATTTTCTAAAAATATACAGGATAAAATTGATACTATAGCGTTAGATGCATTCATTGCCTTAGGGTGTAGTACATGGGGAAGGGTCGACTTTTTTATGGATAACAATCATAATATTAATCTAATTGAAATTAATTCAATACCAGGTATGACTAGTCATAGCCTAGTTCCAATGTCAGCTAAAAAATCTGGATTGAGCTATATCGATTTGATTTCTTTGATATTAAAAAGCTAGTATGAGAAATATTATAATAATAATAATAATATTTCTAAGTATTATTCTATATATCAACTATGGTTCTATTTTTAGTAATAAAAAGATCAAAGAAATTATTACTATTGGAAATTTTGTAAATGCAAACGAGAAAGATATATCAAGTAAGCTCAACCAGCTGATAGGCGAGAATATATATAAGGTTAATTTGAGAAGTCTTAAAATTACCATCGAAGATGATCCTTGGATTCAATCTGCCCAAGTATCTATACAAAAACCAGATACATTGATTATAAAGTTAACAGAGTTTCAGGCATTATATATTTGGAATAACAATTTTTACATCGACAAAAATGGAAATCAAATTAAGATTAAAAAAAAACTTAATACAAATCTCCTGAAATTAAATAGTAATATCAGTTCTTCTAGAGATATGTATATTTTATTCACTGAATCTCAAGATATATTATCTAATATTAATTTAAATATATTAAGAATAGATCGAGATTTAGACACATTAGAAATTTATACGAACAAATACAAATTTCTTGTTAGTTTCGTTATATTTAAAAGAAAGTTAAGAGAATTTACTAGTATTTATGATCAATTCTCTTCTAAATCTAAAGTTTTAAAAAATATAAAGAATATTGATTTAAGATACCCTACAGGTTTTGCTGTACAGTAAATAGTGATATTATAAATCATGGTTAATAACTCCAAAGATGAATTTATAGTTGCATTAGACATTGGGACTACAAAAGTATTATGTCTTGTTGCAGATTATGATGATGATGGGAATCTCAGAATAGTTGGTGTGGGGCAAGAGTCTTGCACTGGTTTAAATAAAGGCGTCATCTCCGAGATAGATGCAACTGTTAGTAGTATTCGTAAGGCAAAAGATCAAGCAAGAGCAATGACTAATTGTAAATTTACATCAGTCACCACTGGGATTGCTGGCAATCATATTCAAAGTTATAACGGTAATGCTGCAATAAGTATATTAAATGATGAAGTAACTCAGGAAGATAAGGAACAGGTTATTACTAGTGCAAGTGATATAAGTATACCTGCGGACCAAGAGATTCTGCATCGTATTCCACAATATTATACGATTGATGGTCAAATGGGTATTAAAGAGCCTTTAGGAATGGCTGGCAAGCGGTTAGAAGCTAATGTGCATATTATAACTTGTTCGACAACTGCTAAAAAAAATCTAACTAAATGTATAGAAAATAGTTTTCTTGATGTTGATGAGTTTGTACTTCAACCAGTAGCATCAAGTTATTCTGTTCTAACGCCTGAGGAGAAATCTCTAGGAGTTTGTCTAGTTGATATTGGCGGAGGTACTACAGATATAGCAATATTTACTGATGGTGATATTAAACATACAGCTGTGATGTCTGTTGCAGGTCAAAATGTGACTAATGACATAAGAATTGGATTGTGCACTTCTCTAGAGGCATCTGAAGAAATAAAAGAAAAATATGGAAGCTTGATATCAGACCCAACTGATATCGAAGTCGTCATACCAGTGCCATCAGTTTCAGATAAACCCGATACTGAAGTTAAAAAATCTATACTTACCCATATAATAAAATGCAGAATAGATGAAATATTTTCTGAGATTCAGAATGAAATTACTTCTAGTGGTTGGTCATCTAAAATTAGAGCAGGTATAGTCTTTACAGGTGGTGGATCGAAAATTGCAGGATTAGATTTGCATGCAGAGCAATTTTTCTCAATGGCAACAAGGATAGGAAGTCCTAAGCCTATTCCAGGAATCACTAACTTTAATGGTCAAACAAGATATTCTACTGCTGTCGGTCTTCTTTTATATAGAGAAGAACAATTGAAAGAAATGCCGCATAGACAAAAATCTGAGAATGCAATTATGCTATATTTAATAAAAATATGGGAAAAACTTTCCAAGTACTTTCAAAAAGAACTTTAAGTTAAATATTCTGTCAAATATATAGAGGCTATGGTATATTTTTTTGAAAATCTCTATAAAGGCTTGAAAATAAACAATATTCATATAAAATTATCAATAAATACATATGCTTAAACAAAGAACATTATCAAGTAAAATAAAAGCATCCGGTGTAGGTCTTCACACAGGTAAGAAAATTTCATTGACTCTAAATCCTGCGCCTGTTAATTCAGGAATAGTATTTAAAAGAACTGATATTGAGTCAGCATCAATTAAAGCCTCTTTAGAAAATGTATTTGATACGAGACTATCGACCAGCTTGTCTAATAAGGATATAAAGATTTCAACTGTAGAGCATTTACTTTCTGCTCTAGCAGGCATAGGAATTGATAATGCGCTAATTGAGTTAGATGGTCCAGAAGTTCCTATAATGGATGGTAGCGCTAGACCTTTTGTGTTTATGATTCAATCTGCTGGAATACAAGAGCAAGCAGATCTTAAGAAATTTATTAAAATTAAAAAGACGATAGAAGTCAGACAAGATGAGAAGTGGGCAAAAATTGAGCCCTTTAATGGATTTAAAGTTGCATTTACTATTGATTTTGATCATCCTGCTTTTAGTAAGTCATCTCAATCATCTGAGATAGATTTTTCATCAGTTTCATATTTGAGTCAAGTTAGTAGAGCTAGAACTTTTGGTTTTGCGAAAGATATAGAATTACTTAGGAAAAATAATCTTGCATTAGGTGGAAGTGTTAATAATGCAATTGTGATAGATGATTATAAAGTTGTAAATGAAGAAGGAGTAAGATTTCAAGATGAGTTCGTAAAGCATAAAATTTTAGATGCAATAGGTGATTTATATTTGTTAGGTCATGGCTTAATGGGATCTTTTTCGGCTTTCAAGTCAGGTCATCATCTTAACAACCTTTTACTAAGAGAACTAGTAAACAATGAGGATGCTTGGGAAGAAGTTACAATTGATAATAATGATAAGTCTCCTATTTTTTACAGTACACCTGAGCCAGTTATTATTGATTAAATTAATATTAGTTTAGAAGCGTTATATTAATATCTTTAATCTCATATATTGGATTCTCTCGCAATATATCAATATATGTTTGCTTTTCAAATCTGATTTTTGTAGCTATAGTACTATTCTTACAGCTTATTATTAACACATTATCTTTGACAGTATTAATTTCAATCATATTAATAATATCTTGAGGAAAAACTTTGGAAATATAGGAACTTAATTCTTTGATTAAGCCAGTCTTATTGATAACATGCACAGGTATGAATGATGATATTTTTTTCATGAGCTATTATACTTATTGTACGATAGGTGACATTAATTATACAAATATATATGAGTTATAATGCTAAAAAGCTTAATTAAAAATATTTTTGGGACAAGAAATACAAGGATTCTTAAAGAATATAAGTCTTTTGTGACTCAAATTAATAGCTTAGAAGGTAAGTATCAAAAGTTTTCGAAAACTGATTTTATTAATGAAACTACTAAACTGAGATCGCAGCTAGTATTAAATGCTGATTTAACATTAGTATTGCCAGAAGCATATGCTCTCGTTAGAGAAGCATCTATCAGGACTCTTGGTCTTAGACATTATGATGAGCAACTCTTAGGTGGCATAGCACTTCATTTTGGAAAAATAGCTGAAATGAAAACTGGAGAAGGCAAAACGCTTGTTTCAACTCTACCAGCATATCTGAACAGCCTAAGTAATGATTCTGTATTTATAGTAACTGTAAACGACTATCTTGCTGAGAGAGATGCTGAGTGGATGGGCCAAATATTTAAATATTTAGGATTAAGTGTTGGAACTATAACAAGTTCATTGTCATCTGATGAAAGGAAAGAAATTTATAAATCTAATATTATATATGGAACTAACAATGAATTTGGTTTTGATTATCTCCGAGATAATATGACCTATGATATCAATCAAAAAGTTCAATCAGAACTTAACTATGCAATTATTGATGAAGTTGATTCTGTTCTTATTGATGAAGCAAGAACGCCATTAATTATTTCTGGTTCTGCGAAAGAAACAGGAAACTTATATATCAAAATTAATAAAACTACAAAAGATTTGATTAAGAAAAATAAAACAGATGAATTATATATAATAGATGAAAAGCAAAAATCTGTATCTTTAAGTGAGGCTGGTCACTCGGAAATTGAAAATATGTTAGTTGTAAACAAACTTATTTCTGCTAATGAAAGTTTATATGATCCTAAAAATATACAGCTACTACATTTAATTAATGCAAGTCTTAAAGCTAATTTAATGTATCATAAGGATATTGATTATGTTATTGATAATGATGAGATAATAATAATTGATGAGTTTTCTGGCAGAAAAATGCCTGGCAGAAGATGGTCAGAAGGCCTTCATCAGTCTGTAGAAGCTAAAGAAAAAGTTAAAATACAAAATGAAAATCAAACATATGCGTCAATAACATTTCAAAACTATTTTAGATTATTCAAAAAACTATCAGGTATGACAGGTACTGCTGATACAGAGGCAGCAGAGTTTCAACAGATTTATAACCTAGAGGTTATAGTGATTCCCCCTCATAGAAAAATGATCAGAAAAGATCATGTAGATTTAATTTATTTAACAGCAAAAGAAAAATATTCTGCGATCATTGATGAAGTAAAAAGAATACATGAAACTAGTCAACCTGTACTCGTTGGTACAACTTCTATTGAGTCTTCTGAGTATATTTCATCAATCTTAAATAAACATAATATTAAAAATTCCGTACTTAATGCCAAGCATCATCAAATGGAAGCTGAAATTATTGCTAATGCTGGTAGATCTGGTGCTGTCACTATAGCAACTAATATGGCAGGCAGAGGAACAGATATTGTTCTAGGAGGTAAAGATCTTAATCTTGATAATAATGAAAAATTAAAATCGTCAGAGAATATTAAAAAACTCGGTGGCTTATTTATTATTGGTACTGAAAGACATGAATCTCGAAGAGTAGATAATCAACTACGAGGGAGATCTGGAAGACAAGGTGATCCCGGAGAGTCACGTTTCTTTTTATCATTAGAAGACAATTTAATGAGGATATTTGCATCGGAAAAAGTTACAGAGATTATGAAAAAGCTTGGTATGGAAGAAGGTGAAGCAATAGAGCATAAGTGGGTTTCTAAATCTATAGAAAATGCACAAAAAAGAGTAGAATCTCATAATTTTGATATTAGAAAAACATTGCTTGAATATGATGATATTTCTAATGAACAAAGAAAAGTTATTTATAATCAAAGAAATGATATTTTAAAAGCGACGGATATTGATCAGATATTCAATAATATACTAGAGTTTACATGCAATGATCTTTTATTATCTTACATGCCTGAGGACTTGCCTGCTTCACAGTGGGATTTAGATAAACTAGACAAGGATATTAAGAATGACTTCTTAATAGACATTAATAGTCAAAAAATTCTTGAAGATGATGTAAAAGATAAAAGAGATAAATTAAAAAATATTATAAAAAATAATATAAATAAAAAGATTCAGAATAATATAAGCATTCTGGATGATGATGATAAAAAAGAATTAATGAGGAATATCTTCCTGAGTGTAATCGATGAAGACTGGAGAAATCATCTAAGCTCAATAGATTATTTGAGACAGGGTATTGGCTTAAGAAGTTATGCTCAAAAAAATCCAAAAAATGAGTATAAAAGAGAATCATTTGAGATGTTTGAAGAAATGTTAACAATCAATAATAATGAGATAATAAAGATTCTTAGTAAAATAAAGATTAATAATTCAGAAATATCTGATATTGTAACAAAAGAAAATAATCAGCCAAATAAGTCTAATGAAGCTAATGTTAATAACATATCTAGAAACTCATTATGTCCATGTGGCTCTGGCAAAAAATATAAGAGATGCTGTGGCAAACTATGAACTCTAAAGTACAAATAGAAACATTAAATATAGGCATTAAAAAAGATAAGTTAGATGCTGTATGTTTTAAGATATCTGCAGGTTCTAAAACTGCCATGGTTACAACAAAAAATAAATATGCAGCTGCACCAGTTATAATTTCTAAAGAAAATATTACTCAGTCTCAACCTAGGTATTTATTAGTTAACTCTGGTAATGCTAATGCATGCACCGGCAAAACTGGTGTTAGTAATGTAATTAAATGTACTAAATTTATATCTAAAAAATTTAATTGTAATGCTAATGAAGTTCTTATATTTTCGACTGGCATAATCGGAAGACAACTACCGATAGATATAATAGAAAAAAAGATCCAAAAGCATAAATTCTCTTTTAAATCATCATGGAAATTAGCGTCGAAAGCTATAATGACTACGGATAAGTTTAGTAAATCAATATCAAGGAGCTTCTTGATAAATAATACTAAGATTACTATAAACGCTATTTGTAAAGGTGCTGGAATGATTGAGCCTAATATGGCAACAATGTTAGCCTTTATATCAATCAATACAAAGCTTAATACTATATTATTAAAAAAGATACTCAAAAATATCACAAATAATTCATTCAATTTAATTTCAGTAGATGGCGATATGTCTACAAATGATAGCGTCGTCTTGATTAGTACAGGTGAGAATGATCAAATTAATTTCAAAGACAACTCCAACAACTATAAAAAACTATTGAATGAACTCACTAAAACTTGTCAGAAACTATCTAGAATGATTATCCAGGATGGAGAAGGAGCTACAAAAGTTATAACTATTAATGTCAATAAATCAAAGAATAATATGCAGGCAAAGACTACTGCTTATAGCCTTGCAAACTCTAACCTCATCAAAACCGCAATGTTCGGCGCAGACCCAAATTGGGGAAGGATTATCGCAAGATTGGGCTCGATTGATAAAATAGACTATAAAACAGATAAAGTATATCTTAAAATTAATAATATCCTTGTATTCAAAAATGGAATTCAAGCAAAGAACTGTGATCTAAAATTGCTAAACAAATCCATGAAAAGCAATGAGATCGTCATTGATCTATTTTTGAATTCAGGCAATGGATCTTATTCGATTATGACATCTGATCTTACTCAAGAATATATTCATATAAACTCTGCATATACAACTTAGTGACTCATATGACTCTTGAGTGTTCTTTAGCAATCATCAGAAAGTCAGATAAGATACTTTATTCATTAAGGTCAAAAAATCCATTTTTAAATCACTTTGAATTTCCTGGAGGAAAAGTAGAGAATCAGGAATCTCCAGAAGATGCTTTGAACAGGGAGTGTTTCGAAGAGTTAGGCATAAGATTACTCAATGTAATTAAGATTGGTTCGCTGATTCATTGCTACGAAAACATAAATATTAGATTACATATTTATGAAGTCAATAAATATGAAGGAAAAATCTTTGCAAAAGAAAATCAAAAACTTTCTTTTTTAAATATTTCAACATCCAATGAAAAATTTATTGAATCTACTTATAGAATTATTAATTATATTTCAATGCCGAGATATATACGAATCATTCCTAAAAACATAATGAAGATCTCAGGCGACAAGATTTCTGAGAAATCTATTGCTAATATGGTCAGGTTCAGATCAAATAATATTTCTCCTAATGACTATATTAGACAAGCATGTATATATTCTAGAATATGTGATAAAAATAATATCAAGTTGCTATTGGATGCTAAACATCGCCAACATTATCATAGTTTAAAATACTGTGGTATTCATTATACCTCTAAAGAATTAAAAAAACTCAATAGCGATTCATTCATAAAATCTAATAAGCTATTAATGTATTCCGCATCATGTCATAACATTGAAGAGATTTCTTTGGCAAATAAATTAAATTTTGATTTTATTACTTTGTCTCCTGTGCTCTCCTCAAAGCATAGTACTACCCCTATTGGATGGATAAGATTTAATAAATTATCATTGGATGCAAATATGCCAGTTTTTGCATTAGGCGGTATTAGTCGGTCAGATATAAATGTCTGCTTATTAAATAATGGTTATGGTATTTCAGGCATTAGCAATTTCTGATATATATCATAAAACACAGGTTGTTAAAATAAATGGTACATCATCTTGATATCTTATTAGATTATTTTTATCATCCTTTGACATAAACATTATATTAAGTCTCTGCTTGCCAACACTTATCTGAGGGTAATAATATAGATCTGATGTTAATGTTAATCGTATTAATAATATATTCTTCTTGGGATCAAGTTTTTCAATAAAAAAACCTTTTTCAGCTAGTTTGTCATTAAAAGTCCCAGATTTCCTAATTATCTCCAATATAAAATCTATAGACTTTTTAACGAAAAGTATAGGTTCAAGCCATAAGTCAATCTGAGTTTCCCGCAATATAATATCTCTTGATAACCAAAATTCAACTGATGTTGGCTGTAAAGTACTATAACAATTCTTGAAAATAGTTTTGCATAAAATATCGTTTTCTAGGTATTCTAGATAATTCCCCTCTATGCCATAAATTAGTTGCAACAATAGATCTTGTTTCTCAAGTACAGAATTTAATTTGTTTTGATCAGCTTCGGCTTGATGTGCATCCTTAATTTTATGAAAATATGCATTATGAGTTTCAATCTCACGAATGAGCTCTGACTTAATGTCACTTCTAGATAGAATTTCATATAATTCCCCTAATGCTAGAAGCGCATTATAGTTATCCCTCTTATCATCTTTGCTTTTAAAATGATAAATTTTATTAAATAGATATTCAAGCTTTAAAAACTTCCTAACCTTTTCTTGAACAGGTTCTTCATAAATTGAAACTTGACTGTCTGATAAACTACTCATTATTTATTTTTCTATATAGTTCGCTGAAATTAGTGATTAACTCATCCATATTACCATCATTAGATATAACATAGTCAGAAATATTTATAGATAAATCTGTATTAGTTTGAAACTCATTAAGTTTTTCAAAGGTATTATCATCAGAGTTTTTATTCTCTAAATATCTGGATTTTCTAGTCGCTTTATTTGTCTTTATAAATACTAAGATATGATCTATATTAAGATTATTGCATGTTTCAATGAGTGGAATTTCTATTATAATATTTTTATTTTGACAATCACTGATAATTTTATGTACTTCATCATAGAATATTGGATGTACAACTTTATCTATTGCATCTTTGTTTTTTTTAGAAGAACATAATATTTCTCTAAGCTTATCAAAAGATATAGATTTGTTAACTATGATATTTTCACCAAATACCTCTATTAATTTTTGTTGGACTTTCTTATTATTTTGAATTAAATCTTTTGCGATTAAATCAGCATTGATGACAAAGTATTTTTTTCTTTCGAACAACTTGCATACTGTAGACTTACCTGAACCAATTTTTCCTGAAATTATTATAGGTTTCATTGTCTTACCGAAGAATTATAGTTAATATAATTCCAACTAACATTATTATAGAAAGAGTCATTAATAAGGGGATTCTAGCCATATATTTCTCATTTATAGTTTTTACAATTTTTATACTCAGTGTTTGTTGTTGAACATAGTTCATTTGATGTAACATATGCTTTACAATATTTACAATATTTTATATCCATCTTATTTCTATCTGATTTTTTAGCACTTTTGCTAAATAAAGATTTAGCTATAATATAGACTAAAATCATTACTAAAAGTATTATTATTATACGCATATTTTTATTTTGAATGGTATCAATTTGTTATTATAGACTATAATATATTAATCTAGGATAATACTTATTTTATAAGTAATAATTAAAATCTTTGATATTTTTATGGATAATAAGAAAGTAATAAATTATATCGTCAATTGGATAAGCGACTATGCCAATAATCAAACACCAAGCATAAAGTCATTAGTTATTGGAGTTTCTGGTGGAATAGATTCTGCTTTAACCAGCATGTTATGCGCTATGACTGGAATAAAGACTATTTTGGTAAAAATTCCTCTGCATACGAAAGACATAACTTTAAGCAGAGACCATTGTTTAGATTTACAAAAAAAATTCAAGAATATTGATACTTATGAGATTAGCTTGAGTGAGACATTTGATAAATTTAAAGAAATTTGTTTAGAGCATAATCATAATAATGAGCTGGGATTTGCTAATTCTAAATCCAGGCTGAGAATGTTGCTCCTATATCAAATAGCCCAATCATCATCTGGAATAGTTGTTGGCACGGGTAATAAAGTTGAAGATTTTGGAGTTGGTTTTTTTACAAAATATGGTGATGGTGGAGTAGATATATCACCCATTGCTGATTTAACAAAAAGTGAAGTAAGAGTTTTAGCAGAAGAACTAGGAGTGATGGAATCAATCATTAAAGCTGCGCCAACTGATGGTTTATGGGATGATAATAGGACTGATGAAGATCAATTGGGACTCAGTTATGAGCAACTTGAAGATGCTATGATAAATAAAAACAGTATATATAGAAGCAAATATCTAGAAATCAGAAATAAGAATATTCATAAAATGAATCCAGTGCCTGTATGTAAAATTGAAGATGAGCTTAAAAATAGCTAAAAATATTGAAATAAGAATACCAGCTTTTATTACTGACCTTCGTTTCATTATCTAAAACTTTGACTATTTTTTTTGCTTCAATAATATTATTTTCAGTCTTTGTTATTATATATTCTGGATAGTTTTTCTTTAGTACTCTAGATGCATCAAACGCGAGATCATCCATCTTAAGATTATTATAACTATTAATCATTATTAATAATCCTTCTTCACTACTAGGTGTGCCACTATAGTTTTTTAACATATACTTAACTCGCTCAAGAGCAGCTACATGGGCTGACCTCTTGCTATAGTATTTCGCAATATATAGTTCATTGGCTGCAATCATGTTTTTAATATAAATGAGCCTATTTCTTGAGTCTGAGGCATACTTGCTGTTGGGAAATTTATTCACAACTATAGTAAAATCATCGAATGATTGTCTTAAATTACTAGTATCATACTTAGATGGATCCTGAGCGAAAATCTTAGTTATAAAGTTACTATCTTTATCAAAATTTGATAACGCTCTTAAATAGTATGCATAGGAGACATTTGGATGATTGGGGTATAGTCTTATAAATCTATCACTATTTACGATTGCCTCATCTTTAAGATTAGACTGATATGCAGCATAAGCTAAATCTAGCATTGCTTGTGTAGAATACTTTCCAAAAGGGTATCTTGCTTCTAATATATCAAAATATTTTATTGCATTAGGATAATCTTCCACATCTAGGAATTCTTTGCCCTGCGTATATATCTCTGCAGGAGACATGCCGATACTAGCATCTTTCTCTTTAAGGATGTTTTCCCAGTATGAACAGCCAGATAATAAAGTGATTATTAGAATGTTTATAAGGAGTATTTTAGCTTTCATTTTGTTATTATAGATTAGTTACATGAGAAAATACTATGAAAAATGTCACTTTTTACAAATTTGATATAGAGCCTAATAATGATCTTAGAGTGGACCAGTTATTAGCATCCTATTTGCCTGAATACTCAAGATCTAGAATTAAAAGCTGGATTAATGATGAAAAAATATTAATAAATGGCAAGTCATGTTCGCCAAAGGATAAATTAACCACCAAATCTCAAATCGAAATTGAAATTAAACCAAATGAAGAGTTAGATATAATATCTGAAGATATACCGTTAGAAATACTCCATGAAGATGCTAGTTTCATGATTATAAATAAACCCGGGGGCATGGTGACTCATACAGCTGTAGGTAATTATTCAGGAACTCTTCAGAATGCTCTATTATTTAGGTATCCAGAACTAAGGAGTATTCCAAGAGCAGGGATAATACATCGGCTCGACAAACAGACCTCCGGTTTGTTAATTATTTCTAGATCATTGCAATCACATAATAATCTCTCTAAACAAATACAAAGCAGAAAGGTTAAAAAAATATATAATGCATTAGTTTCCGGAGTTATCAAAAATTTAGAAGTGATTGATAAAAAGATTGGAAGACATAAGGTTAACAGAAAGAAAATGGCTATTAGAGATTCCGGTAAAGAATCATTATCAAAAATTAGAGTTTTGAGAAGATATGAAAGAGCATCTTCTTTGCAGGTTGAATTAGTCACAGGAAGAACCCATCAAATAAGAGTCCATCTTTCTTATCTGGGCCATCCAATACTCGGAGATAAACTATATGGTTTTAAAAAAAATATTTTTCAGAAGAATCCAGATATCTTGAAAATGCTTGACTCAGAAAAAAATCATGCTTTACATGCATCCTCACTTGAGTTTAAACATCCGACTAGTAATGATACTTTCAAAATTGAATGCGATAAACCTGTGTCATTTGTCCACTTAGAAAATCTTATACAAAAAAATAGTTATGCCAATACAAATTAAAAAAGTTGCTTGGGATGCTCCAGATAATATTGGTTGTTGCTATACAACCAGAATTGGTGGTTATAGCAAAAATAAGTTTAGCCACTCAAATCTAAGTTATGATGTTGGAGATTCAAGAATTAGTGTCAGGAAAAATAGAGAAGAATTAAAAAAATCTCTTAACCTTTTACATGAACCTATTTGGATGAAACAAATTCATAGCTCGTATATCCGCAAAGTTACAGATACAACAAAAGACCTAGTATCTGACTCCTGTTATACATCTACTGTTGGACTAGCTTGCGCCGTTCTTTCTGCAGATTGTTTACCTATATTGGTATGTAATTCTTCAGGCTCAAAAGTCGGGGTAATACATACAGGTTGGAGAGGCTTGGCTAGTGGCATTATTCCTAAATTTGTAACAAGATTTTCAAAAAACCCTAAAGATATTATTTGTTGGATAGGCCCCTCAATTAGCCCTGAAAATTATCTAGTTAGGGAAGATGTATATAAGAAACTTATCAAAATATCTTCTAAAATATTTATTAAGCATGATGCAGAACGCTGGAATCTAAATTTAAAACAAGCAGCAAAGATGCAGCTCAAAAGTAAAGGTGTCAATAAAATCTTTACTGATGATATGTGCACATATCAAAATTCTAATTTATACTATTCATATAGAGGGGAGAATAATACTGGTAGAATTGCTTCATTAATATGGATAAAATAGTATATGCAAGATAAAGTTTTCAATTATTTCAAATCATTAGGTTTATTTAGGATATTTGTTGCTTTATTTATTTTAGGTTTACTGTATGGCGCGACAACATTATATCTAAAATATATGTATTTTAGTAAATTCATGAATCAGACAAGAGTTACATCTGTTAAAGCCTCACCCGTTAAGATAGACATTGCACAATATAGTTATAGAGCATTATCTGTGATAGAGTCCAATGACTCAGTAGATATAACTAGCAAAGTTAATGGAATTATTGACCAAATATTTTTTGAAGAAAGAACTTCTGTTAAAAAAGGTCAAGCACTATACTCAATCATTTCCTCTGATACAGTTGGCTCAACAAAAATACATGCGCCATTTTCAGGTATAGCTGGGCTCACTCAAAAACAGGTCAGTGAAAATGTCTCTAAAGGACAAACTCTTACCTCATTAGACAACTATGATACGATGAAATTACCATTAGATTTACCAGAAAGACTATTACCTTACCTAAATAAAAAATTATCTTTCTTGGCTACCACCGATAATTTACCTAAATATGAATATTATGGTGACCTTGAATTTATCGATACTAGAATCAATACTCAGACAAGAACAATCGAGGCATATGCTTTAATAGATAATTCTTCAAAAACTCTAATGCCTGGGTTATTAATGAAAGTAGATATATTTCTTGAAGAAAATAATAATGCTATATTAGTCCCGGAAGAATCTCTTTTAAGTATTAATCAAAAACATTATGTTTATAAAGTTTTAGAAGATGCTGCTGTATTAACAGAAGTACAAATAGGAATTAAAAATAATTCAGTAATTGAGATCAAGTCTGGACTTGATGCCAATGATATTGTTATTTTTATGGGCCAAGAAAAACTAAAAGATGGCTCTAAAATTAAAGTATTAAATTGAAATGCATATATCTGAAATTACAGTTAACAGACCTGTTCTAGCAACAGTTATTAGTATGTTCCTAGTCCTAATTGGATTAGTTTCTTATGATAAAATAAGTATTAGGGAATATCCTGATATCGATAAACCAATTGTAACTGTTAGTACGGTTTATAGGGGTGCTTCAGCAGAAGTTATCGAGAGAGATATTACTCAAATTCTGGAAGATTCCTTAGCAGGGATTTCAAATATTAAAGAAATTAAATCTGAAAGTAGAGATGAGCTATCAAGTATTCGAATAGAATTTGGTCTATCTAGAGACATGGAATCTGCAGCTAACGATGTTAGAGAAAAAGTTTCAAGAGCTTCTCCAAAACTTCCAAGAGATGCTGATAAGCCAAGGGTCGCAAAGTCTGATACTGATGCAAGGGCTGTGTTATGGGTTGGCTTTACAAGTAAACAATTAGACACAATACAATTAAATGATTATCTTGATAGAAATATTGTAGATAGATTATCTATTCTTCCTGGTGTTGCTTCGATTACTGTTGGTGGAGAGAGAAAATATGCAATAAGAATTTGGCTAGATCCAGATAAAATGTCATCAAGACAAATAACTGTGGATGATATCTTATCTGCTATTAATAAAGAAAATATCGAAAAGCCAGCAGGCAGACTTGAATCTACTGAAACTGAAATAGGAATACAAGTTAAGTCAAAATTATCAAACATTGATATGTTCAAAGATATTGTTATTAAAAATTATGATAATAAAAAAATTAGGCTTGGTGATATATCTGAAATTATTATTGGACCTGAAAGTGAAAGAGGATTTCTGCGAGCCAATGGTGATAATGCTATTGGATTAGGGGTTGTCAGACAGACGAAATCTAATGTTTTAAAGGTTACTAAAGCCGTTAAAGATGAATTAGATTTAATTAGACCTGCATTACCAGAGAATATTGATATGTTTATAGGCTATGATCAGTCTGTATTTGTTGAAGAGTCAATTTCTGAAGTTAATGTTGCTTTATTAATATCAATGTTCATGGTAATTGCAGTAATATATTATTTTTTATCTACTATAACCGCAACATTTATTCCAGCAATTACAATTCCTGTATCACTCATATCAACATTATATATTATTTATGTTCTTGGTTATTCTCTTAATGTTTTAACTTTTTTAGCTCTAGTTCTAGCAATTGGCTTAATCGTGGACGATTCTATAGTTGTCCTTGAAAATATAAAACGAAGACTTGATAGTGGGGAATCACCGATAAAGGCATCGATACTTGGTGCTAAACAAATAACTTTTGTAGTAATTGCAACAACATTAGTTCTGATAAGTGTTTTTTTGCCCCTATCTTTTATGGATGGTAAAACGGGTAGACTATTTATTGAATTTGGAGTGGTATTATCTTTTGCAGTTATCTTCTCTAGCATAGTGGCGCTAACATTAACACCCATGTTATGTTCAAAATTAATTAAATCTGATACAAAAAAAGATTATGAGCCTCCATTAATTACAAAATTTAGAAATTTCTATAAAGAATCATTAAGAGTTTCACAAAATAATCCAAAAAAGGTATATATATCATCTGTTATTATGATAATAATAGCAGTACTAATTTTCCAAGTTGTGCAAAAGGAACTTGCCCCAACAGAGGATCGTGGCATTTTTATAATTTCAATATCTGGTCCAGAAGCAGCTTCATTAAGTTATACTGATTCGATTGTTAAGAAAGTAGAAGAAAAATTAAAGCCTTATGTAGAAAAGAGTGAAATATCTACTATTTTTTCAATCGTAGCTCCAGGTTTTTCTGGCAAACCTGGAGCAGTTAATTCTGCTTTTATGTTCACAACTTTGACTGGATGGGATGACAGAAGACATCAAAAAATTATTGTAAGAGAAATTTTTCCTCAGCTCCTTTCTATACCTGGTGCTAGAATATTTGCTATAAATCCACCTAGTCTTGGAGGAAGTAGATTTAAACCTCCAGTGCAAATAGTAATTAGCGGTAATAATTATGAAGAAATATATGAATGGGGAAATACTTTGCTTGAAAAGTCTGAAGTTTTTAATATCAAAAATCAAAATATTGACTACAAAATTACAAACCCTAGATTAAATCTTAAAGTTGATAGAGACAAAGCTTATGAGCTAGGAGTTTCTGCTGAATCTATTGCTAGAACAATGGAGATTTTATTGGCATCTAATAAGGTAACTACTTTTTCAAAAGATGGGTTAACATATAATGTAATTTTACAGGCAGATAAACAATTTAGGGTAAATCTGAATAGTCTAGATAATATATATATAAAATCATCTTCATCATCATTAATCCCTCTATCAAACTTAGTATCTTCGAAAGAAACTTCCTCTAGTCTAAGTTTACAGAGAATTAATAGAATGCCTTCAACAATTTTTTCAGCATCACTAGCTCCTGGTTATCCACTTGGAGATGCATTAAAAGATATAACAAATCTAGCAAAAACAACTTTACCTGCGAATGCAAAGATATCTTTCAGCGGATCATCTAAAGACTATTTTGAATCTGGTAATAGTTTAGAAATTACTATCCTATTTGCAATACTAATTGTTTATTTAGTTCTTGCAGCACAGTTTGAAAGTTTCAGAAGACCTCTAGCAATTATTTTAACAGTTCCAATAGCACTAACAGCTGGTTTATATACTATATTTTTAACTGGAACATCCATAAATGTTTATAGTCAAATCGGATTCCTCATGCTTGTTGGATTAATCACTAAAAATGGTATTTTGGTTGTTGAGTTTGCAAATCAATTAAGAAAAGAGGGTAAGAGCATTGAAGATGCAATTTTTGAATCCTCTCTAATAAGATTGAGACCAGTTTTAATGACAACTTTTTCCACAATGCTTGGTGCTATACCTTTGGTGATTGGAAGTGGGGCTGGAGCGGAGAGTCGATATGCAATGGCGATTGTTGTCTTAGGAGGAATAAGTCTTTCGTCTTTGATAACGCTTTATTTAGTTCCAGCATTATATCGTCTAATTGAAACAAGATAGTTTATCTTTATTTCATTGGCAGAGTGTTAAGACCCTTTTGTTTAGAATAATACTCTGATAAATCTTCAATATCTATATCAGATAAACCTTTAGCAAACCCACTCATAATTGCGTTTTTTCTGCTACCAGATCTATATCCTTCCAAAGCAAATTGCAAATAATCTTTATGTTGGCCTGCTAACCTTGGATACATAGTGATTTGAGAGTTGCCATCAGATCCATGACACCCGGCACAAACTTGCGACTTATCTTTTCCTGCAGCATAATCTGCAAATATATTTTCAGCCGTGACAGGGATGATACTTATTAATATTAAAATTTTTATTATTTTCATTTCAGTGACTCGAAATATTTAGCAAGATCTATTATATCTTGATCTGTTAACGCCACAGCGTTAGCATGCATCGTTTCATGATCTCTATCTTTATTGCGATATGCTTTCAAGGCTGATATAACATAGTCAGCATTTTGACCTGCTAACTTAGGCACTTTATATGTAGGATATACATTATTGTAGCCGGGTATAGCATGACAACCAAGACAAGTTTCTGCTTTTTCTTTGCCTGGCAAGGTACTATCTGCAATTATTGGTGACGCAATAAATATTGCAATTGGTATGGTTATTAATTTATATATTGATTTCATAGTCTATTTAAGCGAGGATTATACACTATATTTATGCGAGATAAAACTTCATTTTTTTTGTATAATACTATAGATAATTAACG
>MDSV01231608.1_pt1 | contig 31891 bp, 28 predicted proteins | sample 810851 | NCBI WGS metagenome assembly MDSV01 (sample SAMN05326640, study PRJNA326480) | marine metagenome | isolation source: seawater | place: Atlantic Ocean: North East | collected 2012 | reverse complement strand
TTTCTGCAGCGGTGTTTTTGTAAGACATTAAAGACCATGCCATTATTAGGCAGCTAACCAAAACAACAAACAACAACACGCCTTCAAAATCTTTGCCTACGCTTAATTCTTTAGGTATTGCAAAAAACAAAAGGATTGTAACAAGACCTCTGGGGGCCAAAAACAATTCAAGAACAATGTTTTTTCCTTTAAACATTAAAAGAATAAGACCCCTCACAAAATAAATAATAACTAATATAAGAAGACCCATAATTATAACCTTAATATTTAATAAAGAGCCTAAATAAACAGACCAGCCAAAAATTATAAAGAAGAAGGTTCGTACAACAAAGGCGCTTTCAGCAGTAATAACTCTCATGTCGTGTAGAACTGAATTAACTCTTTCTTCATTTAAAAAGGACATCAGAATACCTTTAAAAAAAACCTTATAATTGCTTAGCATTATTCCAAAGATTAAAATAATAATTAGAGAAGACAAGTCAAACATCTGACCAACAGCATATAACAACAGTAGCACAGCAATAAGCAAAAACAACTTAACAGGACCACGTATATTTTGGAACACATAAATAAGCAGATAAGAAATAAGAATAGAAAAGAAAACCGTAAAAACAAGCTTAGTGAAAATACCAAAAGTAACGCCCTCGGTTGAGCTTGACCCGGCTAAAGTTAACACGCTATAAAAAGCAACAATGCCAATTATATCAGAAAAAGTACTTTCATAAATAATAAATTCCCTTTTTTCTTTTTCAACATCATCAATACTTGGCAAAACAACAGCAGAACCTAAAATTGAAAGGGGTATGGTAAACAACAAACACTTTAGCAAATCTAAATCCATTAAAACATTTAGACACAAAGCGGATAAGTATGCGGTTCCTGCCAACCCAATTAAAGAAACAACAAAAGATTTAGTTATTATGCCTATTTTTTCTTTTACAATCTCTAAATCAAGCGCGGCCTCCAAAACAATTAAAATTAAACCGACAACCCCTAGCACACCTAAAAGAGGAAGAAGGTCTGGTTTTGTGAAGCCTGAAATTTGCAAAGAGAAATTAATGATCACACCTAGTCCAATAAGCAATAAAACAGCCGGAAATCCAGATTTTTTTGCATATAAGTGAAAAAAATAAGAAATAATAATTGTCGCTGAAAAAATAATAACTAAATGGTATGAGGTTAATGCTTCCAAGCTTAAAACAGTCTTAAAATATCGTTTCCATTAGCAAAAACTAACAAGCTTAAAAGAAGAATCATTCCTATTGTTTGAGCATATTCAAGAACTTTTTCTGGAGCAGGCCTACCAACAATCATTTCGTAAACCAGGAAAACAACATGCCCTCCGTCTAAAGCGGGAATGGGTAAAATATTCATAAAAGCAAGCATTAATGATAAAAAAGCGGTCAGATTCCAAAAAACTTCCCAGTCCCAGCTTGCAGGAAACAAAGACCCTATTGCACCAAAACCACCCAGCCCTTTGTATGCGCCGGAGCTAGGACTTAAAATCAACATAAACTGATCAATATAGCTGGTTAATTTTTTAATTGCTTTTTTATATCCAGCAGGTAAAGAGGCTAAAAAGCTATATTCATTAGATGCTAATTCGTAACAATTTAACTGCTCTAATTGTTCTATGGAAGGAATCGTGTTTGTGAACCCCAACATACCTTTTTGATCAACCGCAGCAGTTAAAGTAAGAAGCTCGCCCTCTCTTTCTATAGCCAATAGAATGTCCGTATTTTTGTTTTTTTCTAGTTCTGTTTTAACCTCATCATGATATTTAATGTTTTTATTGTTTATTCCAACCAAGATGTCGTTCTTTTTTAAACCCGCCCTTTCTGCATTAGAGCCCTCTTGTATAGCGCTTACAACAGATGGAACTCTTGGATAAAACAAAAGCTGTTTTTCATTACTAATAAACCGATCAATAACATCCTTAGGCATTTCTATATTAGTTTTTACGCTATTTCGCTCAACGGTAATAGTGTTTGACAGAATAATTTGTTCTATAACATCAGAAAAACGCTCAATTTTTTCTCCGTCTGCAGATATAAACTTATCGCCATTCTCAAAGCCAAGCTCATTAGCAAGCTCACTAACGCACCACACCCCATCAGTTAGGTTTTCATTTGGCAAGTATTTTTCACCATAAACATAAAGAGTCATGGAGTAGATAAAAATACCAAGCAGTAAATTGACAGTTACCCCGCCCAGCATAATAATAAGTCTCTGCCAGGATGGTTTGGCTCTAAACTCCCAGTGTTTTGGCGGGCTTTTCATTTGTTCCTTATCCATACTCTCGTCTATCATACCAGAAATTTTGACATAGCCCCCAAGGGGCAGCCAACCAATACCATACTCAGTGTCTCCAATCTTCTTTTTTAAAACCGAAAACCAAGGGTCAAAAAAAAGATAGAACTTTTCAACTCGTGTTTTAAATAGTTTGGCTGGAATAAAATGTCCTAATTCATGCAAAATCACTAAGATTGATAAACTCATTAAGAGTTGCGAAGCTTTTATTATAATGTCCATTTATATTAATTTTTTAGCCAACATTCTTGTTTCTTTGTTTGTTGCAATATAGTCTTCTAAATTTGGCCTGGCTACAAAAGTAATTTTTTCCATACAATTTCCAATCAAATCAGACATATTTAAAAACCCAATTTTGTCATTTAAAAAGGCGTCCACAGCAACCTCATTAGCAGCGTTTAAAACACATGGCATATTTCCACCCTTTTCCATTGCGGCATAAGCTAAGGTTAAATTCTTAAATGTTTTTAAGTCAGGCTCTTCAAAAGAAAGATTAGGGTGTTCAAAAAAAGAAAAGCGTTTAAAATTATTTTCAATCCTTTTTGGAAAGCCTAATGCGTATTGAATTGGTATTTTCATGTCGGGCAGCCCTAATTGCGCTTTTATAGAACCATCCAAAAACTGAACTGCAGAGTGGACAATTGACTGAGGGTGAACAACAACATCAATTTGTTCGCGTGTCAAATTAAATAGCCACTTAGCTTCAATAACTTCTAGCCCTTTATTCATTAAAGAAGCGCTATCAATGGTTATTTTTGCCCCCATTTCCCAGTTGGGATGCTTTAATGCTTGTTCTTTTTTTATATTATATAAGGCATCGATACTCATTCCCCTAAACGGACCGCCAGAAGCGGTTAGGTATATTTTTTCAATTGGGTTATAGGCTTCACCAACTAAACATTGAAAAATTGCTGAGTGTTCAGAATCGACAGGGTATATTTGAACATTATAATCTTTACAAAGCCGTGTTATTAAATCTCCCGCAACAACCAATGTTTCTTTATTGGCTAGAGCGATATTTTTGCCAGACTTTATAGCCCTTATTGTTGGTTTTAGTCCAGCATAACCAACAAGAGCTGTAACAACAAGATCAACACTTTCAATTTCAACAACCTCTTCTAAAGACGCCTCCCCACAAAAAACCTTTATCCCTAAAACAGACAGGGCATCATTAACAGCATTATATTTTTTTTGGTTTCCAATAACAACAACATTCGGCCTGAACTTTTCAGCCTGTTTGATTAATAGGGCCCCGTTATTGTTTGCTGTTAAAATTTCCACCTCAAATAGTGTCGGATGCTCATCAACAACTTCTAATGTTTGAACACCTATTGACCCTGTTGAGCCTAAAATTGCAATTTTTTTCTTCTTCATATAATTAATTTATTGGCGATGTCCCTATTGTTAGCCAGTCTTGGGACCTTGTTTTGACCGCCGAGTTTACCGATAGATTTCATATAATTTATAAAACTGTGTTTTTTAACTACAGTAACTTCCAGTGGACGCAATATTTTGCCAGAAATCAAATCTTTATAATAACTGTTTTGTTTTTGTAGTGAGGTATCAACAAGTTGTTTGAAGGCCGCAATATCTTTTGGTTCTTTTTCAAACTCAATAAACCATTCATGATAAGGCAACCCCTTTTTTGGATTAACTTGAGGCGCAACATGAAACTCATTTACTTCCACAGGAATTTTTTTCAAAACTTCCTTTAATGAACGCTCAACCTCTTCAGCAATAACATGCTCTCCAAAGGCAGAGGTAAAATGTTTAACTCTGCCAGTAACGACAATACGGTAAGGGTTTGTTGATACAAACCTTATTGTGTCACCAAGATTATAGCCCCAAAGACCAGCACTTGTATTTAGTATAACAACATAGTTTACTCCAATTTTAACATCAGCCAGCGTTATTCTTTCCCTTGTTTTTTTAAAAAAATCATCACTAGAAATAAATTCGTAAAAAACTCCATGATTAACACACAACAACATTCCGTGATTTTTTTGAGAGTCTTGATATGCAATAAAACCCTCTGAAGCAGGGTAAAGCTCTATGCTATCTATTTTTTTTCCAACCAACTTCTCAAAAGTTTTTTGATATGGTTTGTAGTTAACACCCCCATAAATAAAAAGACTAAAGCTTGGAAACAGGTCTTTAATTAGTTTGCCACTCTTGTTTTTTAGTTTTTCAAAATACATTTTTACCCAAGGAGGTATTCCGGAAATCACAGTCATTTTTTCAGAAATAGTTTCTTCAATAATAGCGTCTACTTTTTTTTCCCAATCCTCAATACAGTTGGTTTCAAAAGAAGGAAGTCTGTTTTTCTTCAGATAAAACGGTATGTGATGAGCAACTATACCTGATAACCTGCCAGTTAATACACCTCCAGTTTTAGACAGCTTAGCGCTACCTTGTAAAAAAATCATTTTTCCATTTATAATACTTGTGTTTTTTGTTTCCCAAATATAACTCAGTATAGCGTCGCGCGCTGCTTTAATATGATTTGGCATGCTTTCTACGCTAATAGGAATGTATTTTGTTCCAGAAGTTGTGCCTGATGTTTTACTAAAATATAAAGGTCTTCCTGGCCAAAGAATGTTTTTTTGACCAAGGATAACTTTCTGAATATATGGATCTAGATCTTCATAATCACATATTGGAATCTGTTTTTTAAAATCATCATAAGTTTTAATTTTTGAAAACGAATGGTCTTTACCAAAGACAGTTTTTTTGGCTTTGTTTACTAAAAAAAACATCATTTTTTCCTGTGTTTTTACGGCATTGTTTTTCCATCTGTTATTTTTTAAAACCACAAACCAAGAAAAAACCAGACTAAAAACAGATTTAATTTGCATACTTATTAGAATAAAATATAATCTTCTGGGTTAACAGGAACCCCTAACCGCCAAAGTTCAAAATGTAGGTGTGGACCAGAAGAAAGCTCTCCAGAATTACCAATGACAGCAACGGGCTCACCAGCCTTTACAAAATCACCTATAGATTTAAGCAACAAAGAATTGTGTTTATAAATTGAGAAAAAGTTGTTTTTATGCTGAATGCCAATAACATATCCAGTTTTTGAAGTCCAGTCGCTCATAACAACAGTTCCAGACAAAACCGCACAGATTTTCGTTTTTTCTTTAGCCACTAAATCTATGCCAAAATGTTTTGTGTTAGAGTTAAATTTATCTGTAACAACACCTTTGACTGGGGGAAAAAAAACAATCAATTCATTGTTGTTTTTTGTGTTTTTTTGAATCATCCCTTTTTCTTCAGACTCTACGATGGCTCTTAATATCGAGTCTTCAATTGATTTTTCAAAAACTACTTTCTCATTAATCCTTTCATTTGGCTCAATAGTTTCTGCGGAAGACAGTTTTTCTTCAGCAAAAATTTTACGAATATTTTGCAAATAAATATCCTGATTTTTTAAAGTGTTTAAGAGTGAGTCAGATTTCATTGTCAGTAAAATTAACTCTTTTTGAACCTCTTGCTTTGATTTTCCAGGAACATATTCAGACAAAGGTGTAATGGAGAGAAGTAATATCGCACTAAAAAAGCAGAAAAAAACTACAAAGCCACCAATGGCTAAAATGTATAATCTGCTTAAGCTTATTGACAATTTTTCTTCAAAGGAGTCAGATGTCATTATAACAAACCGATATTTGCGTAAAACCCTTTCCCAAAATATTTTAAAGCGCTTTTTATCTTGCATAATGTTTGCAAATATCATAAAAATATAAGCATATTTGCTAGAATTTTAAAATACGAATGAAATAAATTAACAAAAAAGTAGTTTGTACTCATTATGAAGTCAAAAATCACATGTGTTAATGTGCTAGTTTTGCTAGCGCTGGTTTTGATAACCCCATCTTGTTCAACCAAGAAAAAATCTTGGATAAACAGACAGTACCATAACACAACAGCAAAATATAACGGATATTTTAACGGAAATGAAAGCATAAAATCAGGTTTAAAAAAAATACACAAAAGCCATATAGATGATTATACGGAAATTTTGGTAGTATTTCCTGAGGGTGACCTGAAAAAAAATCAGACCGCAAAATCACAAATGGACAAGGCTATAAGAAAGGGCTCTGTTGTTATTCAAAAACACTCCATGAAAATTAAAGGCAAGGAGTATTGTAGGTGGATTGATGACAACTATTTAATGTTAGGAAAGGCATATTTTTACAAAGGTGATTTTGACGAAGCTACAAAAACATTTAATTTTATTAAAAGCGAATACAACAAGAACGAAATACGTTTTGAGGCGGCTCTCTGGTTGGCAAGAGCGTATATTCAGAAAAAGGACTTTACATCTGCAGGATCTGAATTAGATGAGCTTTTCAAAAACAGAAGATTTCCAAAAAAACTAAATAAAGACCTGGCCCTGGTTGCTGCAGACTATTATTTGCAAAAAAATGATTTGTCTAGTGCAAAAACTGAATTAATAAACGCAACAGAATTAATAAAGAGAAAAAGAAAAAAAGTCAGGCTACATTATATTTTAGCACAAATAAATCAATATTCAAACAATTATGTTTTAGCAAAAAAGCATTATAAAAAAGTTTTAAAATATAATCCTGATTATGAAATGGCGTTTAACGCAAAAATAAACTTGGCTAGATTGCTAGAAAGAGGAGACACTGGTGGTGCAAAAATTAAAGGAAGGCTTTTAAAAATGACATATGATGATAAGAATAAAGAGTATCTTGACCAGATTTATTATACTATTGCTCAAATGGATATTAATAATGGGGATACGCTTTCAGCAATAGAGAATTATAATTTGTCAACTATTAATAGCACTCAAAACAACCCCCAAAAGGCACTTTCCTTTTTAGAATTAGGAAAGTTATATTTTAATAAAAAATCTTACAAATTATCGAGCGCAAATTATGATAGCACAATACTTTATATGCCCGATGATTTTCGTTTGTTTAAAGAAACAAATGAAAAACAACTTATTTTATCAGATCTGGTTGAAAACATTAATACTATTGAGATGCAAGACAGTTTACAAATGTTAGCTAAGCTAACAAAATCAGAACTGAATGTTGTTATTAGCGGAATAATTCAGTCCGTTATTGAAAAAGAAAGGGAAGAGGCAGAAGAAAAAAGAATAAAACAGCAGGGGATATACGAAACTGGTATTGACAGGCTTAGAAATGATCAGTTTGGCAGCAGAACTAGCGGCGGTAATTGGTATTTTTACAACCCTGCCACTTTAAGCTTTGGAATGTCTGAGTTTCGCAAAAAATGGGGCACAAGAAAGCTTGAAGATGATTGGAGAAGAAAGGATAAAAAAACATTTAATCAAATTGAAGTCGATTCCTCATCAACAGACTCTGTCTCTAAAACAGCCCAAAGCACTAAAGACCCGCTATATTACATAAACCAAATTCCTAAAACAAAAGACGACTTTAAAAACTCCAACAAACTAATAAAAGAGGCGTATTATAAATTGGGATTAATATACAGAGTTTCATTAAAGGAGCTTGACCTTAGTTCATATAGTTTTGATAAAATTTTTGTAAGATATCCCCTTGATAAAGAGTACTCTTCGTTAGCACTATACAACATATATATTAATTATTTAGAAACAAAAAACCCCGCACATCAAACAGCCAAAAAAAACCTACTAGAACTCTATCCAAGCAGTGTCTATGCTAAAATGGTATTAAATCCAAATTATAATTCGGAAGTGCTGACAAAAAAAGAACTCACGGAAATAAACTATCAGCAAGTTTTTAACCACTATAAAAACGGCCTTTTCGACAAAGTAATAGAGGAAACAAAACACATAAAAAAAGATAAATATAAAAACAAGCTTTCCTTTTTAAAATCACTTGCGTTATTAAAAAAGGGAGAGCAGGAAAAAGCGATAAACATCTTAATTAGCATCCCATCTGATGATGAAAAAATATTCAAAGAGGCTCAACATATTTTAGCATCAATTAAGGATCCTAGCAAAATGAATAGGGCTAATGAAACAGCATTGCTTGGGACGCCATATCTTTATAGGTCGAACAACCCACATATGATAATCTTAATTTTGCCCAAAAAAGATGTAGATGTTACATATTTAAAATCGTTAATATCAGACTTTCATTTAGAAGAGATAGGAAATGAAGTTTTTGAAATTAGCGCCCTTTTGCTTGGAATTGAGCACCATATTTTAATGGTAAGGTCTTTTGAGAACATTAAGGAGTCAATGATCTATTACGAAACAATACTAAAAGAACAATCGGTAATGTCAGTATTAAACAAATCAAACCACAAAATAATGTCAATTTCACTTGAAAACTTTCAAGAGTTTTATAAAAACAAGGATATTGATGGCTATCAGAAATTCTTCAATAATAATTACTTAACAAATAATTAAAAGTCATTATTATTTTATAAATTAGCAAAAAAAACAAGACATGTTTTCAAATATAAATCAAACAACAAAAAAAACAGCTATGACAGAATCGGTAAACACAATTGGAGGAGGAACAACGATTACAGGAGACGTACAATCAAAGGGAGACATTAGGGTTGACGGGACCTTGAAGGGCTCTGTAAATACAACAGGAAAGGTTGTTTTAGGCAAGGAGGGTGTTGTAGAGGGAGATGTTGTTTGCAATAGTGCTGATATTGCAGGAACTATTAAAGCAAAAATTACAGTTTCACAATTGCTTTTACTAAAGGCAACGGCAAAATTAAATGGAGATATTATCACAAATAAACTATCTATAGAACCAGGGGCCTCATTTACCGGCTCATGCAGTATGGGCGCTGTGGTTAAAGATATTAAAGATGCTGGAAAAAAAGAACAAAAGGAGAAATCAGCTTAGTTTATACATTCAATTTTTCACACTAACACCTCAAATGGCAGCAATTATAACTGCAGGTGTTTTTTTTGGCGATTTTTTGGACTCTAGGGTTAATATAACAATTCCAGTTTGCACGATTATGTGCTCATTGCTTTCTATTTTTTTATCATTATATTATGTATTCAAAAAAGCAGTAAATAAAAGTGAAAAGAAATAAATTAATTTTTTTTCTCTTTTTAACAGCACTAAATATATTTTTTGTGCGTGTTTTTGAATTAGAAGTTTCGTGTAATCAAGTTTTAACAATACATACCTTTTTGTTTTTTTTGTTTTTTTTCACCAACGCATTACAGCATAAGCTTGCGCAAAAAAAACCGCAACAGCCAATAATTTCTTTAAGTATTAATTTTTTTAGAATTATTTTATGTGTAATTTTTTTGTTTTTGACTTTTTTACAAACTAAACATACTAGCAAAAGTTATATATATAACTTTTTTTTTGTTTATTTTTCTATCCACTTTTATGTTGTTTTCTTAAGGCTTAAACACAAAAATAAATAAATAAATAATTTTTTAATTATATTCTTTTTGGGCTGCAATATTTAGTTATTTTTGCGTTAAATTTTAAGAACAGAAAAAAATGAAAAAATTAGTTTGCAGAACACTCTTCTTGTTTTTATTTGCGAGCTCTTTTAACTCAATTGCTTTTGCCGACACAAATACTGCAAAAGACGATGGCTTTAACCCAACACCACTTATTTTACACCATATCGCAGACTCTTATGAATGGCATCTATGGGGAAATGTGTCAATCCCGCTGCCAGTTATTTTGTATACTGAACGAAATTGGGATATCTTTATGTCCTCTGAATTTAATCACGGAAAGGCAACAGTAGCTAGAGGAGATAGGTTGTATGCAATAGATCATCATCATATAGTAGAAACGAATAATAAAAAGTTTTTAAACCTTTCAATAACTAAAAATGTTGCCTCTATGATGTTAGCTGCACTTTTGCTTTTTTTTCTTGTCTTCAAAGCCTCTAGGTCTTATAAGCGGATAAATAGCGAGCCGCAAGGTGTTCAGGCTTTTTTAGAGCCACTAATACTGTTTGTTAGGGACGATATTATAAAAAATAATATTGGGCCTAAGCACAAAAAGTACACAATGTTTTTGCTTACGGTTTTTTTCTTCATTTTGATTAACAATTTATTAGGATTAACACCAGGGGCAGCTAATGTAACTGGAAATATATCTGTTACATTTGTTTTGTCAATTTTCACATTTGTGATAATTACACTGTCAGCAAACAAAGGATATTGGAAGCACCTTGTGAAACCCCCGGGAACACCTACAGCACTATTGCCAATAATGATTCCTATTGAGATATTTGGGGTTTTCACAAAGCCTTTTGCCCTTATGATTAGACTTTTTGCAAACATAACTGCTGGCCATATTATTATATTTAGCTTAATCTCATTGATTTTTGTTGCTTCAAACAATGGGAGTAATGTTTTGGCGGGCTGGTCTGTAGCCCCAATTTCAGTGGCGTTTGTTTTGTTTATATTCCTCATTGAAATATTAGTTTCATTTTTACAGGCGTATATTTTTACACTACTATCAGCTGTTTTTATAGGCTTAGCAGTAAAAGAAGAAGATCATCATTAATTATTAATAAATTTGTTTAACTTAAAAACTATCTAAAATGGAAATTAACGGAATCGCAGCAATTGGAGCAGGATTATCAGCAATTGGAGCAGGAATCGGAATTGGAATGATTGGGGGTAAAGCCTTAGAATCAATGGCGCGTCAACCAGAACATTCAGGAATGATTCAAACAAACATGTTTATTGCAGCCGCTCTTGTGGAGGGTGTTGCTTTATTCGGTGTTGTTGTTGCCCTTATGCAGGGGTAATTTCTGAAAAGGTTTAACTATATTACCTGTCACGGTTGGTGACAGGTAATAAAAATTTAAAATATTATGATATCATTTGACCCGGGATTAATTATTTGGACAACTATAATTTTCACATTATTATTAATTGTGTTAAAAAGGTTTGCTTGGAAACCTATTTTAACCGCTGTAGATGAGCGCAACAAAAGTATTAAAGAGGCCTTAAAATCTGCTGATAAGGCTAAAAAAGAAATGGAGTTGTTGAATGCTGATAATGAACGAATTTTAAATGATGCAAAAGCACAAAGAGATGTTTTGTTAAAAGAAGCTAGAGACATAAAAGAGGGCATTATAAAAGAAGCAAAAACCACAGCAAACAAGGAGGCTGATAAAATATTAACCTCAGCAAAAGAGCAAATTGCAAATGAAAAAATGAAGGCAATAACAGAATTAAAAAACTCGGTAGCTGTTTTGTCAATAGGAATTGCAGAGAAAATTTTGAAAAGAGAACTGAAAGACAGATCTAGTCAAGAAGAGTTTGTTGACAGCGCGTTAAAAAACACAGATTTAAATTAATTTAATGAGAAATTCAAGAGTAACAATAAGATACGCAAAAGCCTTATTACAATTTTCTGTAGAACAGAATAAAATAGAAGATTCATATAGAGATATGTTGCTTTTATCAAGTGTTTGCGTGCAGAATAAAGATTTATCATTATTATTTAAAAGTCCAATTGTAAAAACCGACCAAAAGATTAAAATTTTCAATGAGATTTTTACAAGCCGTTTAGGCAGACTAAGCATTTTATTTGTAAATATTATTATGAATAAAAAAAGAGAGTCTTTACTTGAGGGAATAGCAAAAAGTTTTATTAAAATTTACAAACAAAAAAACAACATTGAATCAGCGACGATTACTACAGCTGTTAAAATTTCAGAAGAATTAAAAGATAAAGTAGTTTCATATATTAAATCTCAAACAAACAATAAAGTTGAGCTAAATGAATTTGTTGATGAGGACATAATTGGTGGAGCTGTTATTACTATGGGAGACAAGCAGTTAGACGCAAGTGTTTCATCACAAATATCAGAATTAAGACAAACATTTAACCAAAACCTGTATTTGCAGGATTTTTAAAAAAACTAAAACATGGCAGAAGTAAAACCAGCTGAGGTATCAGCAATATTAAGACAACAATTATCAGGATTTAAATCTGATTCTGAATTACAAGAGGTTGGAACAGTATTACAAGTAGGTGATGGTATTGCTCGTATTTATGGGCTTACGAATGTACAATCTGGAGAACTTGTAGAATTTCAAAATAAAATACAGGCAATTGTATTAAACTTAGAAGAGGACAATGTTGGCGCAGTACTTTTGGGTCCATCAAAAGGTATCAAAGAAGGAGACACGGTTAAAAGGACAAAAAAAATTGCCTCTATAAATGTTGGCGAAGGAATGTTAGGCAGGGTAGTTGACGGAATGGGAAAGCCGATTGACGGCAAAGGACCTATTACAGGAGAAACATATGAAATGCCTATTGAAAGAAAGGCTCCAGGTGTAATTTATAGACAGCCTGTAGACGAGCCGCTACAGACAGGATTAAAAGCTGTTGATGCCATGATTCCTGTTGGTAGAGGACAAAGAGAATTGATCATTGGAGACAGACAAACAGGTAAGACAGCTGTAGCTATTGACACAATCATTAATCAAAAGGAATTTTATGAAAAAGGAGAGCCGGTTTTCTGTATCTATGTTGCTGTTGGACAAAAAGCATCTACTATTGCTGCTTTAGCGGACACATTAGATAGGGCGGGTGCGCTGCCCTATACAGTTATTGTTTCTGCCAATGCATCTGATCCTGCTCCAATGCAAGTTTATGCCCCTTTGGCTGGAGCAGCTATAGGTGAGTTTTTCAGAGATACGGGCAGGCCGGCACTTATTGTGTTTGATGATTTGTCAAAACAAGCCGTTGCTTATCGAGAGGTTTCTTTGTTATTAAGAAGACCCCCAGGAAGAGAGGCGTACCCAGGGGATGTCTTTTATTTACACTCAAGGCTATTAGAAAGAGCCGCTAAAGTTATTAATGATGATAAAATAGCAGCGAAGATGAATGATCTGCCAACATCATTAAAAGGGGTTGTAAAAGGAGGAGGTTCATTAACTGCACTTCCAGTTATTGAAACACAAGCCGGAGATGTTTCAGCATACATTCCTACTAATGTTATTTCTATTACTGATGGACAAATTTTCTTGGAATCAAATTTATTTTTAGCAGGAGTTCGCCCTGCGATTAATGTTGGGATATCTGTGTCAAGAGTTGGAGGTTCTGCACAAATTAAATCTATGAAAAAGATAGCGGGAACATTAAAATTAGATCAAGCACAATATAGAGAGCTTGAAGCTTTTGCGAAGTTCGGGTCTGATCTTGATGCTGCAACTACAGCAGTGATTGAAAAAGGAAAACGTAATGTTGAGATATTAAAACAAGGCCAATACTCACCTTTAAGGGTAGAGGAGCAGGCAGCAATCATTTATTGTGGAACAAACGGTTTATTAATGGATGTTCCAGTCGATAAAATTAAAGATTTTGAGGAAGAATATATCTCTTATTTACACGCTAAACACCAAAGCACACTTGATGACTTGTCTTCTGGTAAATTAACAGAAGAAATTAAGTCAACATTAAAAGATGTAGCCGCTGATTTATCATTAAAATATTCAAAATAATAATGGCTAATTTAAAAGAAATAAGATCAAGAATTTCGTCAGTTGGCTCTACCATGCAGATTACTTCTGCAATGAAAATGGTTTCCGCAGCAAAACTTAAAAGAGCTCAAGATGCTATTTTACAAATGAGGCCTTATGCAAATAAATTAACAGAGCTATTAGAAAATTTAAGTACAAGTTTAGATAATTCTGATGGTGGAATATATTCTAAAAAAAGACCTATTAAAAAAGTTCTTTTAGTAACAATAACATCTAATAGAGGCCTATGCGGAGGCTTTAATGCATCAATTATTAAAAAAGCAAAAAGTTTAATTACCACGGATTATTTAAATGCCAAAACAGAAATTCTTTCAATAGGAAAGAAATCTTCAGAGCATTTTGAAAAAAATGGATATAGTGTTATCAGTAAGCATGATTCTTTGTTTGGAGAATTAACATTTGATAATGTTGCATTAATAGCAGAAGGTATAATGCAGAAATTTGTTTCAGAAGATTATGATAAAGTGATATTATTATACAATCAGTTTAAAAATGCGGCCACTCAGATAGTTGTTTCTGAAAATTTTTTACCTGTTCAAACAGAAAATGACCGACTCAAAGAGCCAGGGGATTATATTTTTGAGCCAACAAAAACAGAAATTGTACAGCAGCTGATACCTAAATCGTTAAAAACACAGTTGTTTAAAGCAATTTTAGATTCACATGCTTCAGAGCACGGTGCGAGAATGACTGCTATGCACAAAGCTACAGATAATGCCGGGGAACTTAAGAAGGAGCTCACGCTAAGTTACAACAAAGCGCGACAAGCGGCAATTACAGGTGAAATCCTTGAAATCGTTGGTGGAGCAGAAGCATTAAATGGTTAGTTTTAATCGCTATTTAATACACCCTCTTAGACCTTTCTAAAAGTTTTTTTATTTCTTATAAATTGAAATAATTTATATTTGTGCAAAACAATAATTATGGATTACAAGAATATTCTAGCAGAGCATAAAAATCATACTTGTTATATAACAATTAATAGGCCAAAAAAATTAAACGCTCTTAATACGGTTACAATTTCTGAGCTTAGTAACGCTATCAAAAATGCAGATGATGACAGTTCAATAAGGTGTATAATTTTAACAGGTTCAGGTAAAAAAGCCTTTGTAGCTGGTGCTGACATTCAAGAGTTTGCATCATTTGATGTTGCTTCTGGAGAACACTTAGCAAGAAAAGGCCAAGAACTATTATTTGATTTGTTAGAAAAAATAGGAACACCGTCAATTGCCGCAGTTAATGGCTTTGCACTAGGGGGTGGGCTAGAATTAGCAATGGCTTCTCATATTCGTATTGCTTCTGAAAATGCAAGAATGGGTTTGCCTGAGGTTTCTTTAGGACTAATTCCTGGCTATGGAGGAACACAAAGATTATCTAGCTTAGTAGGAAAAGGAAAAGCTATAGAAATGATTACTACTGGAGGCATGTTAACAGCAGAGGAGGCTAAAGATTGGGGGCTAGTTAATTATGTTTGTGCTCAAGAAGAAATAATTTCAATTGCTGAAAAAATAGCGACAAAAATTAAAAACAATTCCCCTATGGCGATTGCTAAAGCAATAAAATCAATAAATGCCAGTTTTATAGCTGGTGTTGACGGTTTTGAAGTTGAAAAAGTAGAATTTGGAAGCTGTTTCGGAACGCCAGAATTTGTTGAGGGAACGAAGGCATTTATGGAAAAAAGAAAACCCAATTATTGAGTCACTTTAAAAAATTAGCGAATCAGACAGCCATATATGGTTTGAGTAGTGTTATTGGAAGACTGCTGAATTATCTATTAGTTCCCCTTTATACAAGATACTTTCTGCCATCTGAATATGGCGTGGTAACAGAGATGTATGCTTATGTTGCTTTTTTAGTAGTTTTTTTAACTTATGGTTTAGAAACTGCCTTTTTTCGTTTTATAAACAACGACGAAAACCCAAAAACCGTCTATAGTACAGCGCTTATTTCACTTACAATATCGTCATCTATTTTTATTTTAATATTATTTACAACCGCATCATCTGTTGCTAACACCTTGGGATATGGCATTCAAACTAGTTTTGTACAATGGTTTGCAATTATCATCGGTTTGGATGCGATAGCATCTATTTCTTTTGCAAAACTTAGAGCAGAAGAAAAAGCAGTCAATTTTGCTGTGATTAAAATATTTGCAATATTTTCCAATATACTTTTAAATTTATATTTTATTGTTTATAAAGGATTTGGAATTGAGTATGTGTTTATATCAAACTTAATTTCTTCAACTCTTACAATTATTTGTTTGTTACCAACAATGATGAGGGCAAGTTTTGTCTTTGAAGTTTTACTTTGGAAAAGAATGATGTTATATGCTCTTCCGCTTTTAATTGCTGGTTTGGCCGGAATGATTAATGAAACTATTGATAGAGTATTATTAAAGCATTTGCTCTCAAATACTGATTCAGCATCACATGAATTAGGTTTATATGGGGCATTTTATAAGATTTCAATAATTATGTTATTATTTGTTCAAACTTTTAGGTATGCGGCCGAGCCATTCTTTTTTTCCCACTTTAAGAATCAGGATAACAGAAAGGTTTATGCAGATGTAATGAAGTATTTCACAGTTTGTATGATAATTATTTTTTTAGGCGTAATCATATTTTATGACTACATTATACTTTTTTTGGGATCAGAATATCATGATGAAAGAGGGTTTCTTGTTGTATCTTTACTAATGCTAGCAAATTTGTTTTTAGGAATGTTCTTTAATTTGTCAATATGGTATAAATTAATTGACAAAACAATATTTGGAGCGTATCTAGCAATTTTTGGTGCAGTTATAACGCTTGTTCTTAATTTTATGCTAATACCAAAAATTGGATTTGTTGGTTCAGCATTAGCAACATTAGTGTGCTATTTTAGTATGACACTACTATCCTACTATTTTGGCAGAAAATATTTTCGAATTCCTTATCAAATTGGAAAAATATCACTATATTTATTTGTTATGATGGCAATATATTTTATTGTTTATAATCAATACTTTAATTTGGGTCTTAACTCCTTGTTACTGTTAGGGTTTATCATGTTTGTATCGTTTTCAGAAAAAATAAAATTTATAAGATGAAAATCAATGTAATAAACAAATCAAAACACAATTTACCTAGTTACACAACAGAGGCTTCTGCGGGTATGGACTTAAGAGCAAATATTTCAGAGCCGATTATTTTAAAGCCATTAGAAAGAACTCTTGTAAAAACAGGCCTCTTTATAGAACTACCTGTTGGATATGAGGCCCAGGTTCGCCCAAGAAGTGGTTTGGCATTAAAAAAAGGAATTACGGTCTTAAATTCTCCAGGAACCATAGACGCTGACTACAGAGGAGAAGTTGGAGTAATTATTATTAATCTTTCTTCAAAGGAGTTTATTGTTGAGGATGGCGAAAGAATAGCACAAATGGTTATTACAAAACATGAAAAAGTTAAATGGGAAAATGCTAAAAATTTAGCAGATACAGAAAGAGGCTTATGTGGATTTGGAAGTACAGGCATAAAATAATGAGATACTGTTTGGCAATAATATTAGTAGCAGCATTTAATTTATGTGCATTTGCACAATGGAAGTCTTATTATCCAGAAGGAAGCGTTAATGTAAAAGAGGCTAAAAAAGATCAACAGAACAAGAAAAAACAATCATTTGAAAAGCATTTTTTCAAAGCTCTGAAAGGAAAAGCTATTGAGGATTTTGAAGCTGCGATATTAGATTTTGAAAAGTGTACAGAAATTAATCCAAAAAGTCCACAGCCATTTTACGAGTTAGCAATTATGTATTCAGAAAAAGGCAGTTACGAAATTGCAATAGAAAAAATTAAGGAGGCTATAAAAATAGAACCAAATAACAAATGGTATGAATTATTGTATGCCGAGATATTTTTTGCTAAGCAGGACTTTGCTAATGCCGCAAAACAGTATAAGAAATTAATAAAACTTGAGCCTCTTAATGAAGAGCTGTATTTTAAGCTGTCAGAATCTTATTTATATACCAACCAATTTAAAAAAGCTGTTAGAGTTTATGATGACTTGGAAAAAAAGAAGGGTTTCGACAAAATGTTATGTATTCAAAAATATAAGCTTTACAGAGAGTTAAACGATATAAATGGCGCTATAAATGAATTGCTTTCAATACTAATTGTTTTGCCTGAAGATATTGAGGTAATGCAAATGCTTTCAGAGCTTTATATTCTAAATGATGAGCAAAAAATGGCGTTTAAAATGCTTAAATCAATTGCTGAAATCGACCCTAAAAATGGAAGAATTCACCTTGCACTTGCTGATTACTATAGAAACAACGGTGAAAACGAAAAGTCGTATGAAGAGTTGAAACTAGCCTTTATGTCCACGAAGTTAAATGTTGATATTAAGCTTAGAATACTTTTTTCATATTATCAGTTAATATCTCTTAACGAAGAAATGCAAAATCAAGCATATGAGTTAGTTGATATATTAGTTGAAAAATATCCAGAAAACCCCAAGGTAAGAGTTGTTTTTGCAGACATTTTATATGCGGATAAAAAATATCAAAAAGCAAAAAATCAATATTTGTTTGCTCTTGAAAAAGAGAAGAACAAAAGGGAGTTATGGACTCAGGTTTTATTTATTCAGGCCGAAGAAAATGATTTTGAAGGAATTCTAAGAACTAGTGAAGAGGCATTAGAGTACTTTCCTTTGGAGCCCCTCTTTTACTATTTCAATGGAATTTCTAAAAACAGGTTTGAAAACTATGATGACGCAATTACATCATTGCTAACAGGGCTTGAATTTGTATTTGACAATGAAAATCTTATTTTAGAGTTTTATATATCTTTAGCAGAATCATACAACGCTAAAAAAACATATAAACTTTCAGATCAATATTTTGAAAAGGCATTAGAAATTGATTCTAACAATGTTTTAGTTTTGAATAACTATTCGTATTTTTTATCTCTTAGAAAAACAAAACTAGAACAAGCTCTTAAGATGTCTCTTAGGTGCAATGAAATTGTTAAGGATAATGGAACCTATCAAGACACATATGCTTGGGTTCTATATCAGTTAGGAGAATACAAAAAATCAAAAGAATGGTTGTTAAAAGCACTTTTAAATGGAGGCGAAAAAAGCGCCGTTATTGTTGAGCATTATGGCGATGTTTTATATAAGCTTGGGGACTTTAATGAGGCAGTTATTGAATGGAAAAAAGCAAAAAAAATTGGTGGAGCAGGCAAGTTTATAGATCAAAAGATCAGAGAAGGGAGGTTGTATGAATAGGTTTTTATTTACAACAATTTTATTACTAGCTTTGAGCTCATGTGAATTAAACAAAGTAATTACTTCAGCTCCAAACCACTATATTAGAGACACTAAAGAAATTATAAATCTTGTCAAGTCTAAGAGCCATCACCCTAAATGGTTGGTCTTACAAGGTAGAGCCAACATAACACAGAACAACCAAAAGGTTTTTGTCAATATAAATATTATAAATCGAAAAGATAGTCTTGTTTGGATTTCTGCTAGAGCCCCCTTTGGTATTGAGATGTTCAGAGCACAAATTACTCAGGACTCGATTTTTTTTATAAATAGATTAGCAAAAAATTTTTATAAAAAAACAATAAAAGAGTCTATAGTTTTTATGAGCCATGACCTTACATTCTGTAATATACAAGAACTCATCACCGCAAATCCTAGATTTAGCATAGACCAATACATCTTAAAATTTAACAACGAAACGTTTTATTTATATTCAGATAGCTCTAGCTTCTCGATTAATAAGAATTATAAAATTCATAGCGCTAAGTATTTTAAAAACGGAGAGAGTTTAGAGGTTATATTAGAGAACTATGTTTTGTCTGATAATTTCCCTAGAAAACATACTGTAACAATTAAGGGCAAAGAAACACTAGAGGCGTCAGTAACATATACAAAAGTAGACTTTAAAAAACCTAAAAAAATCTTATTTGAAATCCCAAAATCATACGATGAGATTTACTAATTTATTACTTTCATTAATTTTTTTTTCAGGCTCATTTTGTTTAACTGCCCAAACCAAAAAAGAGTTAAAAAATCAAAAGTTAAAAATCGAAAAAGAAATCGTTTACACAACGGAACTTCTTAACAGGACTAAATCAAATAAAAGCAAGTCACTTAATTATCTTAAGGTGTTGGAGGCACAATTAAAAAGCAAAGAAAACTTGCTTTCCACACTAAATATAGAGCTCACGTTGCTTGCCAAACAAATTAGAAAAACAGAGCTTTCTATATTAGATGCAGAGAATGAAATTATAAAAGAAGAAAAAAATTTAATATCACTTAAAGAAGAATATGCTAAGATGATTTATGCTGCGTTTAAGCAAAAAGGCAAGCGTAACAATATGATGTTTATTTTGTCTTCCGATGGTTTTAACCAGGCATATAAAAGACTTTTGTATCTTAAGCAATATTCTGTTTTTAGAAAAAATCAAGCAGAAAATATTAAAGGAACTCAAGAAAAAATAATACAGAAAAAGAAAGGTTTAAGAGAGCAAAAGAGATGGTTAGTTCAAAAGTCTTCTGAAAAAAATAAAATAGCTCAAGTTAAAAAAGCAGAGCTTGAAAGTACCAAAAAACAAAAAACAAAGAAAAATGAATTAGTAAAAAAACTTGTTAAATCAGAAAGGTTGTTTAAAAATCAACTTTTAAATAAGCAGAAACAAGCAGATGCTTTAGACAAAAAAATACGCAAAATAATTAAAGAGGAAATTGCTAAATCAAGAAACAAAAACAGTGATTTTGAATTAACTCCTGAAGCGATCGCCTTGTCTACAGAGTTTAATAAGAATAAAGGGAAATTGCCCTGGCCATTAGAAAAGGGCGTTATTGTTGGCAGGTATGGAATGCAAAAACATCTCGTGTTCAAAGAAGTTCAAATCTTTAGCAATGGCATTGATATAGCAACAGATAAAAACGCAGATGTCAGGGTTGTTTTTGATGGTATTATATCAAGGATCTTTTTCATTAAAGGAGAAGGAAGAGCAGTCTTAGTGAATCACGGTGAATACTATACTGTTTATTCAGGTCTTAAAGATGTGACTGTTAAAGTAGGTGACAAGTTATTTTCAAAAGAGAAAATAGGTGTTGTTTCTACAAATAAAGAGGATAATAAAACTGAACTTCATTTTGAAATTTGGAAGGGTTATGACAAGTACAATCCATCAAACTGGCTATACAATGCGGATTAAAACAAAAAGTATAAATTTGCATTATAATTAAATTTAATAAATTATGATTTCAAAATTATTATTAGGAATGATTGGTCCCTGGCAAATAGTATTAATTGTTTTAGTAGTATTATTGCTCTTTGGTGGAAAAAAAATACCAGAATTAATGAGAGGCTTAGGCAAGGGTATGAGTGAGTTTAAAAAGGGCAAAGAAGATGTTGATGAAAAAGATAAAGAATAATTTATATAAGCCTTGAAGATTTTCCGCTCTTATTCAGAAGTGCAAAATGCACTTAAACAAGGCACAGCCTCGTGTGCCGATATAACAGCAAATTATTTAAAAAGGATTTCAGAATCTAATTCACTAAATATTTTTATTGAAGTTTTTGATAAGGAGGCTTTATCACAAGCTAAAGCTATTGACTTAAAAATTAAAAATGGCAACGCTGGTAAATTAGCAGGCATGGTTATCGGAATAAAAGACAACATATGTTATAAAGATCACAAAATATCTGCTGCATCAAAAATGTTGCAAGGATTTGACTCTCTATATAGCGCGACTTCAATACAAAGATTATTAGATCAAGACGCAATAATTATTGGCCGTTTAAATTGTGATGAGTTTGCTATGGGCTCTTCTAGTGAGAACACAATCTATGGCCCTGTAAAAAACCCCCTGAACATAAAAAAAGTTGCAGGCGGATCTTCTGGCGGCTCTGCAGCAGCTGTTGCTGCCGGGCTTTGTTTGGCAGCATTAGGAAGTGACACTGGCGGTTCTATTAGGCAACCAGCAGCTTTTTGTGGTGTTGTAGGTGTTAAGCCGACATATTCAAGAGTTTCCAGACATGGATTAATTGCTTATGCATCTTCATTTGATCAAATAGGTCCAATAACAAATAATGTTTTTGACTCAGCATTAATTTTAGAAGTTATTTCTGGAAAGGACAATTTTGACAGTACTGTTTCTTCAATGAAAGTGGATTCTTATAGTAGACTACATAATGACGGAAGCCCAAGAAAAATAGCCTACATAAAGGATTGTTTAGAGATGGAGGGATTAGACCCAGAAATAAAGAGCCTAATTGAAAAAAAAATAATTGATTTAAAGCAGAAGGGCCATATAGTTGAGCCTATTTCTTTTGCATATTTAGATTTGTTAATACCAGTTTATTATATCCTAACTACTGCAGAATCATCATCAAATTTAGCTCGCTATGACGGAGTAAATTATGGTTACAGGAGCAAAAAAATAAATGATTTAGAAAGCACATATGTTAATAGTAGAAACGAAGGTTTTGGGGATGAGGTTAAAAGAAGAATTATGTTAGGTACATTTGTTTTAAGTGCCGGATACCATGATGCTTATTTTACAAAAGCTCAAAAAATCAGAAGATTAATTAAAAATAAAACTACAGAGATACTTAAAAAGTATAACTTTATAATTTCGCCAACAACACCTCGGACAGCATTTGATATTGGTCAAAATTATAAAGACCCAACCGTAATGTATTTAGAGGATGTTTTCACCGTGCAAGCTAATTTAACAGGCAACCCTGCTATTTCATTGCCACTTGGACTACATTCTAACGGACTCCCTATAGGTATTCATATAATGGCAGATAATTTTGAAGAAGAAGATTTATTGGCCTTCTCTGAAACAATTTCTAATTAGAAGGTTTTTATACTTGCGATTTATGAGAGGATTCGTTTTTGTTTTTTTGTTTTTAACAGTACAAGCATTTTCTCAAAAAAATTTACCTTTTAAGGCTGGCGAAAACTCAATGTTTAATATTTCATTTAGGGGTATAAAAGTTGGTACTGCTGAGCTTAAGATCGAGAAACAAACCTATTTAGATGATATTTCCTCCTTCCATATAATTGGTATGGGGAAAACCTCTTTGTTTTTTGACTGGTTTTTTAAAGTAAGGGATCTCTATGAAACTTTTTTAGACACCTTAGAAGTCAGGCCCTTAAAATTTATTAGAGATATAAACGAAGGCGGATTTAAAAAAAATCAAAAGTACATATTTAAACATGATGAAGGCTTAGTTTTTTTTAACGATACATCATATTTGATTTACCCAAATAGCCAGGACATGTTGTCCGCCTTGTTTTATGCAAGAACTTTTGATAAAGACACCCTTTACAAAGATAAATCATTTTTTGTTCCAATATTTATGGATGAGGAAAATTATTTTTTAGAGATTTTATACATAAAAAATGAATTTGTGAATACAAATTTTGGCAAAATTAATTGCATGGTTTTTAAACCTAAAATGCAAGAAGGAAGAGTTTTTGAAGATGGAGAGCAAATGAAAGTATGGATATCAGACGATAAAAATCGTTTACTAATAAAGGTTGAGACACAAATATGGGCAGGCAAAATTGAAGCGTTAATAGAAAAATGTCAGCACATTAAATACCCTTTGTCAACAATAAAATAGATTTACATTAATACAAGTGTCTTAAAAAATTAAATTAGCAAAATGAAAAAATGGACAGGACTGTTTTTAATTTTATTGGCGTTAGTATTTATTTTATCTAATTTAAATACTAAAAAGAATCAGGAGAATAAATTTTTAGAGGATATTGAGCCAAAGTATGAATATGGAATTTTAGTAGACTCTTTTAATGTTACAAAAGGAGTTGTTCAGCAAGGACAAACTTTTGGTGAGATTCTTTATTCTAATCATATTGACCATCCACAAATATCAGAAATTGTCACCAAGTCAAAAGAGATTTTCGACTTTAGAAGAGTAAATGCAGGAAAAGAGTACACAGTTATTTGTTCAAAAGACACCATTGATAAAGCACGCTATTTTATATATCAAGAAAATCCAATTAATTATGTTGTTATTGATTTAACAAATGGAGTTGATGTTTATAGAGGAGAAAAAAAAATTGAAACAAAAGTAATTGTTACTTCTGGAAAAATCACCTCTTCTTTATCCGAATCAATAGAAAACCTTGGGGTAAGCCCAAGAGTGTCTATAAAACTATCAGAAATTTATGCCTGGACTATTGATTTTTTTAAAATACAAGAAGGCGACGCCTTTAATGTTTATTATGAAAACAACTATATTGATGGAAAATATATTGGAATTGGTAGGGTTTTAGCATCTGAATTTATACATAATAATCAAAAGTTTTATGCTTTTTTGTACAAAGAAGGAGAGAAGCCTGACGAATACTTTGATGAAAAAGGAATGACTTTAAGAAAAGCGTTTTTAAAAGCCCCATTAGATTTCTACAGAATAAGCTCAAAATTTAGCAGAAACAGAAAGCACCCTGTTACCGGGCAATGGAAGGGTCATTTCGGAACTGATTATGCAGCACCAAAAGGGACCCCAATAATGACAACAGCAAACGGTGTAGTTGTGTCTGCTAGCTATACAAAAAATAATGGCAATTTTGTTAAGGTCAGGCATAATGCAACATATACAACGCAGTATTTACATATGTCAAAAATAAAACCCGGAATAAAAAAAGGAGTTTTTGTAAAGCAAGGGGATATAATTGGTTATGTTGGAAGTACTGGATTGGCAACTGGCCCACATGTTTGTTATAGATTTTGGAAAAACGGAAAACAAGTTGATCCGTATAAACAAAAATTACCACCCGGAGAACCAATAAAAGAAGAAAACATTGAGGATTATTGGGTTGTTAGGGACAGCCTAATAGATATTCTTTTCAAAAAAAAGTAGTAATATGATAAATAATAGAAATATATATAAGCTGTATATCTGTATAGCTTTTTATCTTTCTACAATAACGTTAGACGCTCAAAGTCTCTTTGTTCAAAATAAAGGTCAGCTGCCCCATCATGTAATCGCTAAAGTTAAACTACCTTCTGGATCCCTTTTTGTAGAAGAAGGCAAATTAACATTTGCCTTCTTTTCAGGCTCGCAATTAGCAGAGTTACATGATTTAAAATCTAATATCAGAGAAATTAATGCTCATGCTTATGAAATGAATTTTATTAAATCTAACAACAGCATTAAAGTAGAATTACAAGATGAAAGTAAATATTTTGAAAACTATTTTTTGCGACAAAAATCTAATTGGGTATCAGGTGTAAAATCATATAAATCATTATTACAAAACAACATATATACAGGAGTCGATATTAGATTTTATATAGATCAAAATAATTTAAAATATGACATAATTGTTGAACCCAATTCGAATGTTAATCAGATTAAAATTAAATATAATGGCTTAGAAAAAATTGAATTAATAGAGAAAAAGCTTTATGCTAGTACAAGTGTCAATCAAGTTATAGAGCACCAGCCATATGCATACCAATTAATTGATAGTGTTCAGATTACGGTGCCTTGTGTTTATAAATTAAATAATGATGTTTTGTCTTTTGACTTTCCAGAAGGATATAATAAGAATTATGAATTAATTATTGATCCTCTTTTAGAGTTTTCTACATACTCTGGAAGTAGTGCAGATAATTTTGGATATACAGCAACTTTTGATAATTTAGGCTTTTTATATTCAGGAAGCACTACATTTGGACCTGGATATCCAACTACCCTAGGTGCATATCAAATTAATTATGCAAATAATCTTGGAGGTACAGATATTGCAATTACCAAATATGATACTTCAGGAACACAAAGATTATACTCTACATATTTAGGAGGCAGCCTAGATGAATTGCCTCATTCAATGATAGTAAACTCTGCAAATGAGCTGTTTATTTATGGAACAACTGCTTCTTCTGATTTCCCAACAACGCCGTCTTCTTTTCAGCAAAAATTTAATGGAGGAACTAGCTTTTCTCCATCTGGTATAGGGGTGAGCTTTCCTAATGGATCTGACATATTTGTTAGCAGATTAAGTGCTAATGGTGGCACATTGCTTGCCTCTACATTTATTGGAGGCTCAGGCAATGATGGGCTAAATGTTTCTCCAAAGCTTAAATATAATTATGCTGATGAAGTAAGAGGTGAAATAGATATTGATCAACAGAATAATATTTATATAGCTACTTGCACAAAATCTGAAGATTTTCCTACTAAAAATAGTTTTCAAATCAATCTTAATGGCCTCCAAGAAGGCTGTGTTGTAAAGATGGATAATCAGCTCACATCAATAATTTGGAGCACATATTTAGGCGGCACTAAAGATGATGCAATTTATTCCCTGGCAATTGACAAAAATGATGATGTTTATGTTACAGGAGGAACTAGTTCACCAGATTTTTTAACCACAACAAATGCGTTTCAAGAAACATATCAAGACTCCATTAATTCAGATGCATTTATAACTAAGATAAGTTCTAATGGAAGACAAGTTCTTTCATCCTCTTATTTTGGAACCAGTAAATATGACCAATCATATTTCGTTGAAATTGGCAGAAATAATAATGTCTATTTGTTTGGACAAACAAAAATAAACGGGACACAATTGGTTAATAACTCGGCCTATTATGTAAGCAATGCCGGTCAGTTTATTGCAGTGTTAAATAAGGATTTAACCACATTAATTAGATCAACTGTTTTTGGTACAGGAAAAGGGACGCCAGATATTTCTCCAACTGCATTTTTGGTTGATGTTTGTGAAAAAATATATGTAGCAGGCTGGGGGTCAAATTTAGGTGGCTCACTTTCAACATTAAATCTACCTATTACTTCCGATGCTTACCAGCAAAATACAGATGGCAATGATATATATTTAATGGTTTTAGGGAAGGAGTTAGACACAATTGTATACGCAACTTATTTTGGAGGCGCTCAAAGCAATGAGCATGTAGATGGCGGAACAAGCAGGTTTGACAAAAAAGGTGTTGTTTATCACTCAGTATGCGCAGGATGTGGCGGAAACTCAGATTTTCCAATTGAACCTTACCCAGGAGCTGTTTCTACAACAAATAATAGTTTAAATTGTAATAACGCTGTATTTAAATTTAATTTTGATTTTCCAATGGTTATATCAGATTTTGACGCCCCACTGGTTGGCTGTGATACGGTGATTTATTTTGAAAATTTAACTAGTTCGAACGCTAACGCAAGTTATTTTTGGGATTTTGGAGATGGTAACACCTCTAATCTTTCTGATCCAACACATACTTATAATGGTTTCGGAGCCTATAATGTTACGCTTATTGCACAAGACAACAACTCATGTAATGTGATGGATACTATTGAAAAAAAAATATACATATTATCAAATTCGTCAGATACAATTCAAAGTGTACTTAAGTGTTTAAATGAGCAGACTCAAATAGGCTTATTGCCAGTTAACGATCCAACAATTACATATTTTTGGTTTCCGAATACCGATTTAAGTGCTTCAAATATTTCTAATCCATTTTGCGATATAAATACTAATCAGCAATACCAACTACTTGTTTCTAATGGCGCTTGTACTGACACTCTTTTTCAAAATATTGTAGTGCAAAATTTAGATCTAGATCCTGGAGTTGATACAGCGTATTGTAATAGGCCAATTTTATTGAGCGCATCATTTTCTAACTCTGTAAATTATATACACTGGTCCTCTAATGATAATTTTACAGACACATTAAGCAATACCAGCGACCTAATAGCATCCAGTATATCTAAGTTTTATATTAAAGTATCAAACGGAATATGTACTCAAATTGACAGTGTTGAGGTTTTACCTGAAAGAATTAATATTGATCTATTTGCAGACAATATTTGTTTCGGAGACTCAGTTGTAATTGAGGTAATAAACTTAACACCTGATTTCCCAATCATGTTTTATAATTGGAATGTAAATAATCTTGACACATCAATATTTGTTGATTTTCCTGCCTCACAAACATTATATAGCGTAGAAGTTGTTAATAGCGAAGGCTGTGTTATTTCAGATTCAATTTTAGTTGAAGTATATGAATACCCTACCATTGACACCTCCTGGGTATCTGACAGTGTTATTTTTAAAGGACAGGAGGTTGAACTAAATATAATAACTAACGATATTATTATATGGCAGGATTTTAATGATTCAAACTCTACTCAAATATCTGCACCAGAAAAAACTAAATGTTATCAGTTTGAAGTAAGAAACGCATTTAACTGTTCATTAAAAGATTCTATCTGTATAAATGTGAAAGATGTTTTTTGTGATACAAGAAACTTAGTAATCCCAAATGCCTTTTCTCCAAATAATGACAATATTAATGATTTTTATTTTATTGAAGATAGAGACGGAATAATTACAGAGTTTCGATTAGAGATATTTAATAGATTAGGACAAAAGGTGTTTTCTGCTGATAATGTTTTTAATTACTGGGATGGCACTTTTGAAGGAAAAGACCTTAATCCACAAGTTTTAGATTTTTTTCTTGAGCTAAAGTGTATTGGAGAAAAAAAACTTTTTCATAAGGGGAACATCACACTAATAAGATGAAGCAAGTTTTCATTATAATGTTTTCTTTGTTTTTGAAATTTGCATTCACTCAAGATGTACATTATTCCCAATTTGACAAAACACGTTCATTATTAAATCCCTCTTTAATTTCTAAACAAAAAGATGATTATGAGCTAATGCTGCAAAGGCGGTCTCAATGGTCTAGTGTAACAGCACCTTTTAAGACCCTTTCACTTTCTTTTACTACTAAAAATTTTTATAAAAATATTTCTTTAGGAGGAACCATATTAAATGATATTGCAGGGGACTCTCGATTTTCTACAAACGGAATTTCCCTTTCACTAGCACCTTCATTTGTTTTTAAAGCCAGTACTATAGGTATTGGCTTACAAGCGGGCCTATATCAGAGAGCCCTCAATTATAATAACTTAATTTTTTTAGAAAATGAATATTTAAAAACAATGAAATTTTCTTTTTTTGATTTTAGCTGTGGGATTTTTAACTATAGGAAAATCGATCAAAACTCAGCTCTAACAGTAGGAGCCTCATTGTTTCATTTAAACAGACCAAAACAATCTTTAATAAATAACGACCAAGTTTTTTTGAACTCAAAGTTTGTTTTTCATACAACATACTCTAATATCATTAACCCACAGATTAGCTTGGCCCCGACTTTATATTTTTCTTTACAAGGTACAGACAAGGAATTTGTGTTTGGCTGTGGATCTACATATAAATTAAATAATAATGTAAATTTGAAATCAGGAATATATACTAGAATAAATGATGCTTTTTTCTTAACACTTGGAATAGATAAAAAAAACATAGAGGCACTAATTTCTTATGACATAAATACATCGTCATTGTCTCAGGCGTCAAGATATTTGGGCGGATTAGAATTTTCTATACGATATTCTTGGAGTATTATAAAAAAAGAAAAAGAATTTGAAGAGATAGTTTGTCCAAAATATTTATAATGAGATTTATAATTTTGATATTGGCTTTACCGTTGTTTTCTCTTTCACAGAGCGTGCTTACGAAAAATTTACCGGGCAAAATAAATACTTTAGATGCAGAGTTAAATTTTGTACGGTTAAATGATTCACTTGCCTATTTTACACAGGTTTTTAGTTTAGATGGAAAATTAGAATCCAATATTTTTACTGCTAAATTAATTAATGGAAATTGGGCTAAAAAAGAGTATTCGATTTATAATTCTGATTTTTTTAATACTGCAAACATTTTCTTTTTTGAAAACCAAAAGATTTTCTTTACAAAGTGTATTGAAAAAACAAAATCCTGCAAAATAGTCTACAAAGAATATAAAAGTAACGAAATGTTTTATGAAATTCCAATATTCACTAAAGACAATTTTTTATACACACAGCCATTTGCTGCCAAACACAATATGCAAACAGTTTTATATTTTGTTTCAGACAGAGAGGGTGGTTTTGGCGGCCTTGATATTTGGCTTACTATTATTGATGCTAAGGGAAACTTTGGAGTGCCTATTAATGCCGGCCCTAATATAAACACTGATTCAGATGAGGTTACGCCATTTTATAATAAAGATGATTCATTAATGTATTTTTCCTCTAACAAAATAGGCGGTCAAGGAGGTTTTGATTTTTATGCAGCAAAAGGATTACTAAATTTGTGGGATACTTCTATAAATATAACTGAACTAAACAGCCAGCAGGATGATTTATATTTGACATTTTACAACAAAAACACAGGATATTTTTCTTCAAATAGAAAAGGAGCGAAGTTCAAAGATTCTGAATTCTGTTGTAACGATATTTTTTCATTTCAATACCCTCAAAATAAAATTGAAAAGAATCAAAATGCAAAAAAAATCCATAGTTATTTGCCTTTAGAGCTGTATTTTCATAATGATGAACCAGATTCCAGAACTATGAATACTTATACAGATAAAACCTATAAAGAGGCTTATATTTCATATTTTAAAATGAAAGAAAACTATGAAGTGGAAAACCCAAAACTAAGTAACTTTTTTAATAATATATTACAAAAAAACTTTAATAGATTAAATCAGATTTTAGACGCTTTATTGGTTGATTTGTCGAAGGGCAACAACATTGAGCTTTATATTAGAGGTTATGCTAGTCCGCTTTACAATAAGGAATACAACCAGAACCTTTCTCAAAGAAGAATTTCCAGTATTGTTAATTATATTCAACAATTCCAAGCAGGCAGCTTTAAAACATATATTTCTTCAAAGCAATTAATTATTAAAGAATTGCCATTTGGAGAGAGCAATGCATCAGAGAAAATTAGCGATGACGCAAGAAACAAAAAGAAATCTATATATAGTATAGAGGCTATGTTAGAAAGAAAGATTGAAATTGTAGATGTAATTTTAAAAGATTAAAATCCCTCCACATTCAATAAAGAACCCAATTAAGAAGCCTATATAAACTTGTGTGTTATTATGTGCGTTTAATTTTAATCTTGCAAATCCTAAAATACCTGCAAGTAAGATAGATATTATCGTCTCATATATTAAGTTTCCAAAGATGATATTTAAGCTGAATACCACCCCAACACAGCCTCCAATTCCTAACATATGAAGACTTATTTTCCAGAATTTAGAAATTAATGCAGCTAAAAAAACGATAATTATTGCGCATAAAAGCTCTGTTTTTAATAAAGGATAAAAAGTAAGAATTTCAGATAATTTATAATATCCATAGCACATCCATGATGTTGTAATTATTAGTGGCACAAACCGTTCTTTATAATTACTCATTTCTAACGAAGAAACTATGCCCTTTTTTATTAAAAAAAAGATACTTATTAAAGGCAGTATTATTGTACTTAGGAGTAACATTAAATAAATAAAATTTAAATGGTTTGTAATTAAAAATTGTGTGTTGCCAGTTAATTTTAAGCTTAAGTAACAAGCAATAATTGGCATAAACAACGGGTGAAGAATTATAGATATGATCTTAGAAAAAACCATTACAACTCTCTCCTCATTTTTGATGTTTCTATTCCTAATTGCTCTCTATATTTTGCTACAGTTCTTCTTGCGATATGATATTCGTTATCACCTAATAACTCTGCAAGTCTTTCATCTGTATAGGGTTTTAATTTATCTTCATTTAAAGTAAGGCTTTTTAGTTTTAGTTTAATCTCATTTGTTGAGATGATTTCACCATTGTCTTTTCTGAATGCGTCAGAAAAAAGTTCTTTAACTTTAAATGTTCCAAAGTGTGTTTCAATAAATTTTGAGTTGCTAACTCTTGATATTGTTGAAACATCCATTTTAACAATATCCGCAACATCAGCAAGCTTCATAGGCTTTAGACTGGCCTCGTCTCCGCTTGTAAAAAATTCTTTTTGCAGTTCAATAATAGCCTTCATTACCAGTTTCAATGTTAATTCTCTTTTTTGTAAAGCATCTTTAAACCATTTTGCCTTTTCTATCTTTTTTGACAAAAACTCTTTTGTCTCAGGATCATTACTCTTTGAAAGCAAATCAGAATAATATTTGCTAACTTTTAAATGTTTAGCGTTGCCAGTATTGACTTTAAGAT
>MDSV01226372.1_pt1 | contig 31915 bp, 37 predicted proteins | sample 810851 | NCBI WGS metagenome assembly MDSV01 (sample SAMN05326640, study PRJNA326480) | marine metagenome | isolation source: seawater | place: Atlantic Ocean: North East | collected 2012 | reverse complement strand
ATTTACCTAAATTAGGTATTAAAAACATAATGCAAGGTGATTTTATGTTTGACTCTTCATCAGTTAAAAAGGAAAACATTGACGGCGAGGTACATTACACCTTTCAACCAAATACAATTAAGTATGCAGTAGAAGCTGACTCAGATCTCGGAAGACAAATAGCTAACTCTGTGTTCGGTATTATATTCCACACAGAATACGATGGATTAGACAGCCCCGCATCATTTGGTGCTAAGGTTAACCGGTTGAAGAAGGTACCTGGTGTTTGGTTTGATGATGCTTTCTTTAAAGACGATACCGGCGTTGTAAATTTAACAAAAGATGAAGTTAAGCAGGTTAAGGACTTAATTAAGACTGCTGACTCAATTAAAATAGATTACAAGGACTTACCTTCTGATCTTCTCAACCCTTATATTAATACGGAGATTCGAGAAGGTAAGTTCTTAAATGATCCAGAGGAGTCTTATAGGAACTTTATTGAGTGGTATAAGACTCGTATTAATAAAGAGATTGATAAGAGAAAATCAGTTGCTGGAAAGCAGAGATTAGAAGAAACGCTCAAACAAAAGACAGCCCAGTTCGAAGATCAAAAGGATGATATAATTAATTTGTTTAAAGTTAGTAGTTTACTATCACAAGCTAAGCAAATCTTTATCAACAAGTACAATAATGCTGTATATAACACTAAGCACTTTATTGATGAGGGTGAAGGCGTGTTGAGAGTCACCTCGCCAGAGGGATATGTAGCAGTTGATAGAGATGGTAATGCTGTTAAGCTTGTTAATAGATTAGATTTTAGTTCAGCTAACTTTCAAAAAGATAAACCCGGGTCATGAAGACATTTAAGCAGTTTTTCGAGCAAAAAGAAACAAAATCGTTAACTACAGCGTTTGGTCGGTTTAATCCTCCTACTATTGGTCATGAAAAATTAATAAATGCTGTTGAGGCGGCTTCTAATGGTGGTGACTTTAAGATATATGCTTCACAATCACAAGATAAATTAAAGAACCCACTAGGTTATAGTGAAAAGGTTAAATTTATGAAAGAAATGTTTTCTAAATATGAAAACAATATTGTGTATGATGATAAGATAAAGACAATATTTGATATATTAACACAAGCTTATGATGATGGTTATACGCAATTTACTCTCGTCGCAGGAAGTGACAGGGTGCCTGCTTTTAGTGATTTAATTAAGAAATATAACGGCGTTGAGGGTAAGCACGGGTTTTATGATTTTGTAGACGGTTTAGAGGTTGTATCTGCTGGTGAACGTGACCCTGATTCTGAAGGTGTTGAAGGTATGAGTGCATCAAAAATGCGCGAAGCTGCTACCAAAGATGATTTTCAAGAGTTTATAACAGGACTACCAGAGGGGTTTGCTTATTCACAGGAATTATTTGATGCAGTTAAGGAGGGCATGGCTCTACCAAGTGATGAAGAGATAGCGGCATATAGAGCCAAGAAGAATAAATAATTGTATGAGAGATCAGAAGCGTAGAGAGAAAGCTTTAATGGAAGAAGCTTATCAGCAAGTAAACGAAATGAATCTTGGTATTCCTGCAAATCCATATCCTCCGAAAGTTGCTGTAGCAGTTCCGATTCCCTCAGAAGAAGAGTCTTGTGGTGAGTATGATCAATCAGAAATTGATATGGCTGGTAGAGATTTACTCAAAGCACAAGAATATGCCGCAAAACTAAGTGAAATAGTACAACAATTACCTGGTTTAGATGGGTGGGTTGCTTCAAAAATTACAAAAGCTTCAGATTATCTCTCTTCTGTATATCATTTTCTCGATTATGAGATGAATGAAAAAGAAGAAGTTGTAATAGACGTTGGGGAAGTAAGTGGACCGGTAGATGCCTTTAATGTAGGGTTCGAAGAAGTACAAGATACTTGACCACATTCTTAAATAACAGTTGTTATGAAAAAGTTTAATCAATTCTTTCTAGAAAAACAAGTTTTAGGACTCATTGAGTTCTTTGATGTAGATGGTATTGGTAAAATTCCTTCAAAACTAGACTCAGGTAATGGTGCATTTAATGTTATTCACGGCGAAGACATACAAGTACAGGGTGATAAGGTACTTTTTAAGACGGTAAATAATAAACACCTTATGAAAGATAAGATAGATGATATCATTATTAATGTAGGTGCTGGTAACACAGAAGAAAGACCTGTAGTAGAGTTTGATCTTAAAATAGGTAACAAAGAATTTACAAAGATACCATTTTCTGTCGGTGACAGAACTTCAAACCTGTATAAGATCTTAGTAAGTAAGGATTTTATTGAAAAGGAGCTTGATGCTCTTATCGATGTTAGTCAAGAAAACATCGCTGATCGAGAAGACGAAGTAAATTACTAATACCAAGTAGGTCTCCAACGTAAGGTCCAAGTAGCAAAATCTTTATCATGACGAATATACTCTCTATATTTGTCAATAGTTGAAAGATTATCAAAATCTTTTACTCTTCTACAGTCACAATCATCGCTAATAGCTACAGCATAATTAGTTAGACCAGTTTTACTCATAATAGTATTATGAATATTTTTGCCACACCATTCAATAAACGTTTTAGTAAAATGCTCCTTAGATTCAGGCCATCTATACATACGTTCAGTAAACATCTCTAATGTATGATCAACTAACCACTTAAAGTTATCTTTAGTTTCACGAGCCCATATAGAGCATTGATGATTGAAGTAACCTTTACCCCTTCTTCGAGGTTTACCTGTTGAAGTTCTTGGAGTAGATGGATGATCTAATACTTCTTGTGGAAATGCATGAGCTAACATAATAGCTCCTTCAATTTGCATCTTCGATCTTACGTGTTGATCGCAAAGATTATAAGTAGAGACGATAGGATCGTCATCCGTTACAAAAATATTCATTCCTTTATTGTAAAGTCGTTCCTTACCTTAATCCAGTCGACTCAAAAACATCTCTAGTAACGCCAGCCTTAAAACCACCTTCAATACCTTTTACAATTACTGAAATAGCATTATGACTATGTAAACTTTCATTATGAGAGGCAACAATCTTAAAGTCTAGGATACGAGATTCGTTAGTAAGCTTTTCATATAACAACCTTACAGCATCTTCTACGAACTTTAAGTAAGCACCATTCTTTTCAGCAAATGCTTGCTCATCTTCTCGCTTAACCATAACTTGCGTCTCAGTTTGTAAAGCATCGAGACATAATTCTTGAATATCTTCAATCCAAAGCATATCTTCAAACCTTACACTTACACGAGCAACACTTCTCTGACTGTGAGGTACAGTAGCTCTATTACGATACTTTTCAGCATGCTCACTCAATTCAAAGCTACAAGGACAAGCAGAAGAATAAACAAAATCAAAATGAATATACTTCTTAAACTCACCTTCTTTAGTTAAGTCGCCTTCAAATACTACATCGTAGTATTGATAACCTTCTAAACCGCTACGTAAGCTTTTTTGTTTAATAGGATAAGATATTTTAAGCATTATTCTTGAATCAAAACACTTAAGATTATTTTTATAAGTCTCTAAAACGTCTTTAATTTTATCAATACTAAACGTTGCATCTTTATGATCATAAAAACTTCTCATAATACGCGACATATTAATGCCTTTCTTATGAGCCTCTAAACTAACACTACCAGTTACACTTGTTTCTAGTTCAATAGTCTTACCATTTCTCTTTTTGTAAGTTAAAGGTAGTTTAAAGTTATGAATACCTACTTGCTGAATAGGAACTGCTGCGCCTTGAATTAAGCTAGAAGGTCCATTTTGCAGATCAGGTAAAGAGGAAATATACTTTTTAGTAGCGTTGACATTTTTATCATAAACTCTAATAGGTGGAAAATAACTACTGCTATATTCTTCACCCATTATTTCTTTTGCAATAACATCTTTCTCGCCAGTGAGCTCATCATCTTCCCCTAGCCATTCATAATTAGAATCTTTTTTACTCATTTATATTGTACTATTATAGTTATAATTTTTCTTTTTCAAGACTAAATATTATAAATGCGTAAATTGTCACAAAAGGAGCTGTTAATGGAGGGAGCTATTAGAGATTGGAAACCGGGAAAGGGGCAACTAAGAAAGGGGATCGGTTCACTTGTTAAGGGTGGGCTAAAAAAAGGTGCTCAGGCAGTTGGAGCGGCTGGTAAAGCAATAAAAACCGCTTCTGAAAGAGGGGGTCAAACTACTTGGACGGATCTAGGTAAAGGTGCTGCAGCTGGGTTCGAGGCAACTGGAGATTTTTTAACAACAAAGAGAGCTAAGCTAGATAAATTTTTAGATGAACTAGGGTTAATGCCAGCTGATGGTGAGCGATCATTTCGTGGTAAGAAAAAATTAGCAGTTGTGGACGTTATACAGTATGATTATAATGAATCTGGTAGCAAAATACCCATGCCTAATGGTAAGGTAGAGACAAGAAAATTTAAATACAAGGATGATAGGTGGCAACAGGTTAGTGATAAGCAAAGAAGAGAGCATGCGTACGGGGTTGAGTTAGATAGAAGTGATCTCGCAGAAGCTGACAAGAGGCACCCTCTTGCAGGTAAGGTTGTTAAGCACACAACTAGCAAAGGTGATATTACTTACGGTATTGTAGTCGGAGTTACTGATGAATATGCTGGTATTAAGCCATATAAAGGTAGTAAGGCTCCAGGTATATATGGTAAAGCGATTGAGGAAGTAGAAGAAACTACTAAAGAAGAGGCTAATGCACATTACGGTATAAAGACAGAAGGAACTAATCAAAAAGATTTGCTAAGACAGTTGACTTTACTTTCCAAATAACTAATTAACCGAGATTGGGACGAGGGAGACCCTTTTAAACGTTCGCACAGCAGTTGATTTTTCTTTTATTTACTATAAAATATATACATGAGTCATACGTCATCAAAATTAATTGAACTTGGTTCAACAGCATTTCGTCAACCAAGAGCAGAATCACATTGCAAATATATTCATGGTTATCAACTAAAAGCAGAAGTTACATTTGCCTGCAACGAACTAGATAACAATAACTGGGTATTTGATTTTGGCGGTCTTAAGGATCTTAAGCATATATATAAAACGCAATTTGATCATACCTTAGTAATTGCTAGTGATGACCCGGAAATCGAATTGCTTAAAGAGTTAAATGTAAGAGGTCTTGCTCAACTTAGAATTATGACTGGTGGTGTTGGTATTGAGCGATTTGCTGAATGGTGTTTTAAGACTGCAGATAGTTTTGTTGATGAAGCTACTAATGGTCGTGTATGGGTTGAAAGTGTCACTGTATATGAACATGAAGATAATTTTGCTTCGTTTAGCAGATCAACGATCAAAGCTAATGAAACAGTTGCATCGGTTGTTGAAGAAGCGCAAGAAGTAGTAGCAGAGACTACTACACCAGCGCCGGCAGCTGCTCCATATAACCCGGATAAACATGCTGGAAATGCACGCGTTGGTCCCGGGGTAATTAAACCAGGTCTGTCAGACCCGTTTGCTGGTACCACGTGGGGAAAAAGTTAAGCGCCTAATACTGAGCAAATAAATCGAAGTATTTTACTTCTAGAAATTTCTGAGTTACCAAACTCAAAAGAATGTATATCATTGTCTTTACATTGTTTTGAATTAAACATGTTAAATATCTCTTTATAACCTGATTTATTAACATCAGCTTGGTTACAATCACCAATAACTACATACTTGGAATATCTTCCAAATCTAGTTAAAATTGTAGTAAGTTCTTTACGAGATAAGTTTTGTGCCTCATCAACAATAACTAGTGTCTTATTAAAAGTTAAGCCTCTTACAAAGTTAACTGGTATTGCTTCAACGACACCTCTTTGTTTAAGCATACTATATGTACCAGCATCAGTAATTTCAGTTACCTTTTCTTCAAGAGGAATAGAATACGGTGAAAATTTATCATCAATTTCTCCTGGTAGGGAACCTAGACTTCTTTCAGCAGACTCTGTAACGGATCTAATATAAACTACTCGTTGAAATTGATCCTCTCTTATGAGTTTAAGAGCAGCGTAGACAGCAATATAAGTTTTCATGCTACCTGCTGGTCCATCAACAAACCCCATTTTTGTCTTTGGGTTCATTATACAGTTATAAAACTCTTGATGTTTTGGGTTAAAATAAAATGGTCTCTTAATCTTAAAGTTTAATAACCAATTTTTTTGTAATGATTCTGCAAGCTCAGTATCAGGGCTCACCCGGCGTGTTCGCACAGATTTAACACTCATGTATTAATATTTAGTTGAAAACCCCTTCTAAACATATATAATCTCATATATGTCAGTAGATTATGATAAAGAAACTTTGCTTGTATCTGATGATAAAGCATTTTATACATTAGAAGGGGAAGGCGAATATGTTGGTATGCCTTCGGTATTTTTTAGATTATCAATGTGTAATTTAACATGTAAGGGGTTTGCTTCTGAAGATTCTCCACATGGTTGTGATTCTTATATTTCTTGGTCTGTAAAAAATAAGATGACATTTAATGAAATATTCGAATATTTTGAAAGTAATAAACTAGTAGATAAGTTACGTGATGGGGCGATCTTTAAACTTACTGGTGGAGAACCTATGGTACAGCAAAAGCAATTGCTTAAATTTATTGAAGCGTTTATTGAAAAGTACGACTTTCATCCTGTTATTGATTTTGAAACTAATGCAACAATTAAGCCTGATGAAAGATGGGTTAAAGAGTTTCACGCTTCGTTTACTACATCTCCTAAACTTACGTCAAATGGTGATCCGGAAAATAGAACCTATAAACCTGAAGTATTAAAATGGCATAGAGAAATCGGATCTGGTTTCAAGTTCGTTATTAATTCGGATGAAGATATAAATGAAATATGGCGTAAATATGTCGATGATGATACTGTTAGAGTTCCTGTTAATCGCATATGGTTTATGCCTTGTTGTGGTAGTAGACAGGAACATGTAGAAAAAGCTCCTGCTATAGCAGAATATGCCAAAGCAATGAATGTTAATTTTTCTCCGAGACTTCACTTATTGATCTGGGATATGGCATTAAAAGTATAACGTCATATATATAGTATGAGAATTGCATTTTCCGGAACAGGTAATAGTGGTAAAACAACTCTCGTAAAGAGCTTTTTATACACTTGGAAAAATTATTCTACATCAGAAAAGACATACAGAGATATTATAGAGGAAGAAGGATTAGCGCATTCTTCCGCCACAACGACTGATACACAAGAAAAAATACTTACTTTTATGATTGATCAGATTCAAGGATCAGAACAATCAGATAAAGTTGTATATGATAGATGTCCACTTGATAATATAGCTTATACTATGTGGTGTCATGATAAAAATGTAGAAGGCTTTACAAAAGATTTTGTAACTGAACAAATAAAACTCATGAAAGAGTCTATGAGATCTTTAGACATTATATTTTTATGTAGATTTGACAGTAAGCAAAAAGTTGTAGATGATGGATTTAGAGATACAGATCTTAGCTTTATAAAGGAAGTAGATAACATATTTTTCTCTCTATATAGACAGTATACAGAACACCCTGAAGCAGATATATTTTTCCCAAAAGGAGATTCACCTTGTATAATATTATTACCTGATGACCCTCAATCACGAATTGATTTAGTTGCAGAATATGTAACCCCAGATGGTGATATGTACGGCGATGAAGACTCAATTCTCAATCCTGAGAATATTAATGAGTTAGAAAGATTAGTTAAATTACAAAAAGACGCTAAAGAACATGAAGATGAGCAAGAACGTCTTAAGCAAAAATTTGGATTACCACCTAATCGTGACTTTGGAGGTGCTAGTGATTACCCGTCAATAACGTTATGAGTAAAATAGGAATAGGTATTATTACATGTAATAGAGAAATTATGTATGGAGTATGTCTCAACTCTATAAATAATGACTGGTATGATGAAATTGTTACAGTAAACGATGGTGATAAAGATATTCTTTGTAGAGGTGATTACATAAAAACAACTGGCGGTGAAGGTGTAGGTAAAGCAAAAAATAAAGCAATAAAACATCTATTACAAAAAAAATGTGATTATATTTTTCTTGTTGAAGATGACATGAAATTTAAGGGTAATTTATTTGAGCAATATATTAAAGCTTACAAAAAAACAGGCATTCATCATTTAATGTTTGCTTATCATGGTCCGGCAAATAAAGGTAATATTAGTAAAGGTAAACCACAACCACGTAAAATTATTGATTATGGGAGCATACAAATAGCACTAAATCAACATTGCGTGGGGGCTGTTTGTTTTTATACAAGAGAGTGTTTAGATAAAGTAGGTCTATATGATGAAACATATACAAACGCGTTCGAACATGTTGACCATTCATATGAATTAGCTAAAAATAACTATAGTACACCGTATTGGTGGTGGGCAGATATTGCAAATAGCTTAGATTTTGTAGAAGAGCAAGCTTGCTCTGAAGATAGTTCTGCTATTAGACCGAGAAATGATTGGCAATCAAATATTCAAGATGCGTGGAATAAATTTACTGATAAGCACGGAGTAGGTCCTACATCTGTACCGGATACTTTACCAGGAGATGTGGTTAAAATCTTAAAACAAATTAAAAATGATAGCAGATCTAAGTGATAAGCTTACTATTCTAATAGCAGCTAAAGTAGATAGTGACGATAGAAAAACCAATTTAAAAATAACACTAGATTATATTAATCACCACTTTAATGTCCCTATTATATTAAGCGAACAGGATACAAGTCCACAGTTAGATAAAATATGTAATGAAAGAGGTGTACAATATGTATTTTATCAAACAGATAATTTTTTTAATCGACAACGTGGTGTAAATATTTGCGCTAATCTTGCACAAACACCGGTGGTGGCACATTATGATGCAGATATATTACTCAAACCCAAGCAACTTAAAACAGCTGTTAAAATTATTTTAGATCAAAAAGCCAATGTAGTTTACCCTTACAATGGTCATTTTTATGATGTTCCAAAATTATTCCACTCACAAATAATAGATACAAAAAGTCTGGATTGTGTGGATATAAGTCAATGCCAACTATTTAACTCGCATTCTGTAGGTGGGGTTGTTTTATTTAACCGTAAAATGTATTGGAAAAATGGCGGTGCTAATGAAAATTTTAAAGGTCTCGGGTATGAAGATAGTGAAATTTTTGAAAGATTTAAAATATTAGGAACTAAGTTTGGAAGAGTTCCAGGACCATTATACCATTTAACGCATAAAAGAGTTGACACATCTTATGATCATAATCCACATATAATTCAAAATAGAGACGAGTGTCTGAGAATTCAGTCACTATCACCGGTAGAACTTAATAAAGAGATCTCGAACTGGTATTGGGTAAGATGATAACATATTTACAGCTCGGTCGACATGGAAATACAGGCAACTCAATGTTTCAATTAGCAGCATTAGTTGGCGCTAGTAAAAGTACAGGTTTTGATTTTTGTATACCGGAGCATGGTAGTTATTATGATATAAATTATCAATGTAATAATAGATCAATATTTGATGGGTTTAATATTAATTGTAATATATTAAAAGATGAAGAAAAAGGGCAATTTCAGTATCAATACGAGGAGCCGCATTTCCATTACAGTTCTAATATTAAAAAAATTAAAGATTGGACTAATTTATCCGGGTACTATCAAACCGAAAAATATTTCGAACATTGTAAAGAGGATGTATACAATTGTTTGACATTTAAAAATAGTATTAAAGAAAATATCGATCGTAAAATAAGTCAAAAAATATACCCAAATCCGGAATTATGTACCTCAATACACGTTCGACGTGGGGATTATGTTACAAAACAAAATTATCACCCTCTTCAAAGTGCAGAATATTATAAATTGGCTTGTAAAATTGCTGATAACAAGTACTATGTTATTTTTTCAGATGATATCGAATGGTGTAAGCAGTCCTTTGGGGACCACGACCGTATTTTTTATTCGCAAGAATCTGATCCATTTGAAGCAATGTATCATATGTCTCTTTGCTCAAATCATATTATATGCAATTCATCTTTTGGCTGGTGGGGTGCTTGGTTAGGTGAGATGGCATTTCCAAAAACACAACATATAATTGTATCGCCCAAAACATGGTTTGGCCCTGGTCACTCCTCGTATGATACAAAAGACATAATCCCGGAACGATGGAAGAGAATATAAAACTACATATTAAAGATAAAACTTTTGCACATTGTGGGTTTTCAAATAATCCAATGCCGCCAAAGCAGTTTAGCAAACATATCACATGGGTGAGAGATAGAGAGCCTTCTATAGATGATTGGTGTGTTTATACTGATTTATGCGTGCAGGATGTAAGACCAGGTAATAAAAATATTGCATGGCTTATAGAGCCGTATGATCATATTCCACACATTTATGAATGGGTTAAAAGTAATAAACATCGTTTTGAAAAAATATGGACACATGATGAGGAGTTTTTATGTTCTACAAATGGGACATTAGTACCTCTAGGCGGGTGTTGGATTGATAGCTTTGATCAAAATATACATAAAAAAACAAAAGATTTTTCTATTATTGCATCAGGAAAGAGGCAGCATGAAGGTCATAGACTTCGTCACTCTATAATTGCTTCTGCTGGTGGTAGGATTGATACTTTTGGTAATGGTTATAACCCTATTAAAGATAAAATTGAAGGGTTGAGAGAATATAGATATCATTTTGTTATAGAAAATGTTAGAAGAGATTTTTGGTTTACAGAAAAATTAATTGATTGCTTTGTAACGGGTACTATTCCAATCTTCTGGGGGTGCCCGGGTATTAATGGTTTTTTTAATACTAAAGGAATGAAAATATTTGAGAAGATTGTAGATCTTCCTAAGATTTTAAAGCAATGTACTGAAGAAGGTTATAAAGAAATGATACCTTATGTTGAAGAAAATTTTGAACTAGCTAAAAAATATATATTAGCTGAAGATTATATTTACAAATTATTATGAAAGAAATTAAATTAGTATCTGATACCATAGATAAAAACGATATAAGTGATTTAGTACAGTGGCTAACCCAACCAGACATACCGCGACTTACTAAAGGTGACCTAACATTACAGTTTGAGGAAGAGTTTTCCAAAAAGATTGGAACAAAACACTCTGTATATGTTAATTCTGGTTCATCTGCTATTCTTTTGGGATTGGCTGCATTAAAATATAGTAATCTCTTAAAAAATAATAAGTTAGTAGTTTCAAACCTAAGCTGGTCAACAGATGTTACAACACCGGTGCTATTAGACTATCAGACAACTTTAATTGATTGTAATCTAGAAGATCTCTCAGTTGATTTAGAGCAATTAGAACATGTATTTAAAACGCAAAATCCAGCAGCGTTTATTTTAGTATCAGTTTTAGGTTTAGTACCTAAGATGAAAGAGGTAATTGATCTTTGTGAGAAATATGATGTAATTTTAATTGAAGATGTGTGTGAGAGTTTAGGTTCAACATATCAAAGCCGTATGCTTGGCAGCTTTGGAGAGATGTCATTCTTTTCTTTCTATTTTGGACATCATATATCCACTATTGAAGGTGGTATGGTGTGCACAAGTAACTCATCTCTTAATAATATCCTATTAAGTATGAGAAGTCATGGTTGGGATAGAGACCTTAATAAAGAAAGTCAATTAAAATGGCGCGCCGAGTGGGATATTGATGACTTTAGAGCTCAATATACCTTTTATTACCCAGGAATGAATTTAAGAAGTACTGATCTTCAGGCTTTTATAGGACTCAATCAAATAAAAAAAATTGATACATTTAGTGAAAAGCGTCATTTAAACTTTTTAAAATATAGAGACTTATTACTAGCTGATAATATACTAACTCTTAAAGAAAGGGAAGGTGATTTTATTTCTAGCTTCTGCTTTCCTGTGATTAATAAAAATAAAAGCAGCATTGTAAAGCGACTAGTAGAAAATAAAATCGAAACTAGACCATTAATTGCTGGATCTATAAGTAAAAATCCTTTTTGGGATCAGTATTCGAAAAAATCAACATGTTTACCCACACCTAACTGTAATTTAATTGACGAATTTGGTTTCTATATACCTAATCATCAAGATCTTACAGATGAGGATATTATACGAGTTGTTAAAATAATTTCTGCAGATAAATAGTTGAGCATATGAAGAGAGCTTTAATTACTGGTATTAATGGACAAGACGGCTCATACTTAGCAGAGTTTTTATTAGAAAAAGGTTATGAAGTATGGGGCATTTTAAGAAGAAACTCAAATCCTGAGTCGCAAACTTCGCGTATTCAGCATATTTTTAAGGATATAAGACTGGTATACGGTGATCTTACCGACATCTCCTCTCTTAACAGTATTATACATCAATGTAGACCGCACGAAATATATAATTTAGCTGCACAATCACATGTTAGAATTAGCTTTGATATGCCTATTTTTACATCTAACGTGACTGGACTAGGAACTTTAAATCTATTAGAGGCAGTTAGATTAAATGACCCTTCTATTAAAGTATACCAAGCATCTTCTAGTGAAATGTTTGGTAATAGTATAGATAAAGACGGTTATCAAAGGGAAACTACCCCATTAATTCCTGTCTCACCGTACGGTTGTTCAAAGGTCTTTTCATATAATATATGTAATAATTATAAAAATAGTTACGATATGTTTATTAGTAATGGTATATTGTTTAATCATGAATCGCCTAGAAGGGGTTTAAATTTTGTAACTAATAAAGTGGTAAAGGGTGCAGTTAACATAAAGAGAGGTAAAGCGAAGAGCTTGGCTTTAGGTAATTTAGAGGCTACACGTGATTGGGGTCATGCAAAAGATTATGTAAAGGCGATGTGGATGATGCTACAACAAGATAACCCTGATAACTTTGTGTGTGCCACGGGCGTTTCGCATTCTGTTAGAGATCTAGTAGATTATGTCTTTAGTCAATTAGAATTAGATTATAATGATCACATAACTCAAGATGAGAAATTCTTACGACCAGAGGAACTTACAGATTTAAAAGGCGATTCAACAAAATTAAGAACTACTCTAGACTGGAAGCCGGATTATACGTTTGAAACAATGATAGATGAAATGGTTGAGTACTGGTTAACACATGAGTAACGTATGAAAAAAATTAACGGTATTAACGTTCTTAGTCTTTATTTAAGTCATGATTCTGCAGCAACTTATATAGATAAAAATAATAAATTAAAAGTATTAGAATATGAAAGATTTGTAAAGCAACGTTATGGTAGCTTTACTAGTTCAATGGCTGAACAGAAAGGTATTGGTACAACAGATATACAGAGACATAATTTTTTACAATATATTAAAGATAATGTAAAGGACGAAATAAAAGTAATAGTACATTCTGACCCATCAATGGTTGATAAACTACTACTTCAAGAATATTTTCCAAAAGCTAAATTTAAATTAGTTTATCACCACGATGCACATGCTGTGAGTGGATTTTACACTTCCAACTTTAATGAAGCAACTATTCTGTCTTTTGATGGTGGTGGTTTTGATGAGGGTAATATTACTACATACACTAAAGCTTACATAGGTAGGGGCAAAAGTATTAAAGAGGTTAAACAAAGTTATAACTTTTCTCTAGGAATACCCTATGGGCATATAGCTAAGTGTATTAAGGAAATTAAACATGGCCCTGACTGCTCTGAAAACTCTTTAGTATATTCAGGTAAAATTATGGGACTATGCGGCTATGGTAAAGTGAGGAGTGAATGGCTGCAGCCTATGCAACGTTATTATGAAAGTCACGACTTTTATGGTAATAATGATGCTCTGTGGAGATTAGGGCAGGAGATCGGTTTAAGTTTAGAGTTAAATACACTTGAAGGTAAAGATGGCTATGACCTTGCTGCTACTTCCCAAAAAGTTTTTGAAAATAAAGCATATGAGATTATTGAAAATCTTATTAAGAGCGGCGCGCCAGGAAACATAGTGCTTGTTGGAGGATGCGCATTAAATGTTTTGTTTAATCAGAAGTTATCCGAAATATTAAAGAAAAATAATTTTAATGTATACGTTCCTCCATATCCTAATGATTGCGGGTTGTCTCTCGGTCAGTTTTTAGCTTACACGAGAGAAAAATTGGAACTATCTCCATATATAGGTTTTGATATTTTGGATAGAGATAAATTTGATGCCTATAAAAAAGAAAGAAATGCAATAAAATGTAATGTAAATAAATTAGTTGATCATATTAAAAATGGCAAAATTATAGGTATACTACAAGGCGAGTCTGAAATAGGACCTCGAGCGTTAGGCAACAGAAGTATTATATGTGACCCGTCAATAAAAGACATGAAAGATATTCTTAACTCTAAAGTAAAGTTTAGAGAATGGTATAGACCATTTGCACCTGTTTGCAGATTAGAGGATAGTGAAATTTATTTTAATGATGTTTTTGAATCAAAATATATGAGCTATGCACCTACTGTTAAAGAGCAATATAGAGAAATTTTACCATCTATTACACATATTGATGGTACTGCTAGATTACAAACAGTAAGAGAGGAAGATCATAAGTTGTTTTATGACATACTAACAGAGCTTAAAAAACGAGATGAAATACCTGTTATATTAAACACTTCATTTAATATGAAAGGTTACCCGATTTTAACAACAATAGAAGACGCGTTAAGGGTATTAAATGAAACAGAGATGGATTACGTTTATATTGAAGGATATCTTTTTAAAAAACAAACTAAACTATGAAATATATTATAGTAGCAAAAGATGAGCATGCTGGTACAAGTAAAGATGATGCACTTAGCCCGCACCTAGTAACAGAAATAGCAACCGAGTTAATTATTACAAGATTAGCTTTATTTGATATGTTGCAATTAGGTAAAATATCTATTTCAGATACTATTGTTACACGTAATGAAAGAAAATGTCTCTATACTAATGTGTTTAGCAATGTTATATCGTGGCAGAAATTTACTTCTTTGTCTTTAGATACCACGGATCAATGTATAGATCTCGTACAACCGGATGAATTTTATAAACTTGCCGTTGGAGAGAATATTTCCGCTCGTACAAAAGACGAACTTTATACGCACATAAATCTCCCATATTTTCCCTTTTACAAAAATTTTGATCGTGATAAAAAATACATTACAAATTTTTCTCGGAGCAGTTTAGAGAATTATAATACATCTTACCCGTTTGTTGCTATCAATATTAGAAGAAGAGGTGCATGGGCAGATCAAAAAAATCTTTCAGATCGCTTTTGGCAAAAACTTAATCAACGACTTTATAAAAGTAATATAAATGCATTTGTATTTGGATTTGAGACTAAGCAATTTACAAAAGACCATATACAATATGTAGAAAACTTTCAAGATTGGTGTACATTACTGGAGCATAAAAATTGCCGACATATTGTAAGTACCCCATCTGGTGCTGTTTATCCTGCAATGTTATTTGGCACCGGGGCACCACAAATAACCATTATTGACCTAAAAGATTGTATTGCAGAGCATACTAACGATCCGTCATTTTATGGTGATTGTGTAAATTTTACAAATGTCAAATTTGATATTATAGAAAGTCAGTCTATAATAGATAACCAATTAGAAGATATTATTTATGAAAAACTTACAAAAAAATTATGATTATATTGTAATAGGCGGTGGAATTTCCGGCGTCGCAGCAGCTAGAGTGTTGCAACAAAAACAAAATAATAATTTTTTATTATTGGAGAGTGAATCTGAACCTGGTGGTCTTTGTAGAACGAAAGAAATAGACGGTCACTATTTAGATATAGGTGGTGGCCACTTTCTTCATTCAAGATTTAATGATGTTATGGATTGGGTCTTTGAACATTCACCAAGAAGTGAGTGGAATAAGTTTCAGGCAAAAGTTCTTATAGATCTAGAAGGTTCACCAGTAGAGTTTCCCATTGAATTAAACCTATGGCAACTGCCAACTGACCAACAAGTTGAGTACTTGTATTCCTATCTAACCGCCTCAAAGAAGGATATAGAATACAAAAATTTTGAGGATTGGATTAGAAACTATTTAGGAGATAAAATAGCAGATAATTATATGATACCATATAATAAAAAATTATGGTGTATTGATCCATCTACCCTAAACACTGATTGGTTAATTAAAATCCCTAATACAAATGCAAAATTAGTTCTTAAAACTATTATCGAAAAAAATTCTAATTTTACTGAAGAAGTGGTCAGTCATAGGTCGTTTTATTATCCAAAAGAAGGTGGTTTTCAGACAATGTTTAATTCTATTTACGAGCATATTAAAGATAGGGTAGTATTGGGCTATAAAACAAAAAAACTAGAGTATGATTCTCAGAATAAAATATGGATTATTGATGATAAGTATAGAACAAAAAATATAATTAACACGGCGCCATGGCCAGTGTTAGATGTACATTTAAACGGATTTAACTTTAAAAAGGAATTTGAAAAATTAAAATATTTAAGCGATGTTATTTCACTCTGGGAAAGAGAGCCTTATGACCACAAAGCACAATGGAAATATATACCTAATCCAGATATAGAACAACATAGAGAATTTTATATACATAACTACGCGCCGTATAGTAAGCCAGGTGGCGTTATGACTGATATTAACAGCATTCGTTGGCGCCAGCATAATAAAAAATGGAAAGCAGGTGTACCTTTATACGAACATGAAAATGTGTATTCATATCCTATGCCTACAACAGATTATAAAGAAGCAATAAAGAATATTTTATTTTATTGCAGAGATTATAATTTATTCGGATTAGGCAGATGGGGTCAATGGCAATATTTTAATACAGATCAATGCATTAAACAGGTGCTAGACTTTTTTAATAGTGATGATATTAAAAAATTTGACTTCTTTAAAACATTTTAAATGAATAAAAATATATTAATTACCGGTGGTTCTGGTCAGGTTGGTAAAGAGCTACAGCATTTTTTACCTAACAGTTATTTTATATCTTCGAAGGACTACGATTTAACCCGTGAAAGAGATGTACAAAAGCTGTTTAAAACAAATAATTTTGACACTGTTGTACACTTAGCAGCAAAAGTTGGTGGTATACTAGATAATGTTAATAATCCTACTGACTATTACTCTGATAATATTTTAATGAATACACTATTATTAAACTATTCATTAAAATATAACATTAATAGATTTATTGGTGTGTTAAGCACGTGTATATACCCAGATACGGTAGAACAATACCCGCTAAAAGAGGAGATGTTGCATGCCGGTCCCCCAACTAGTACAAATTTTTCATACGGAATTGCAAAAAGAGGAATGGCAGTTCATATTGATGCAATAAACAAACAGTATAATAAACAGTACTGTTACATTACGCCTTGTAACTTATATGGTGTGTATGATAAGTTTGATGAAAGAAGTCATTTTGTTGCAGCTCTAATTAAAAAGATATATGATGCAAAAAAGGTTAATAATAAAAAAATTAACTTATATGGTACAGGTACACCTCTACGACAGTTTATGAATGCTAGAGATTTTGCGCAAATTATAAAAAGAATGATTGATGAAGATATTACAGAAAGCTTTAATGTTGCTAGTGAAGATAATTTAAGTATTGACGCCATTGCCAGAATAGCATTAAAAGCTTGTGACTGCGAACATATATCCTTAGAGTATGATACCTCAAAACCGGACGGTCAGTATAGAAAAGACGTTTCTACAGAAAGACTTAAATCGATTTTTCCGGATATAAAATTTACTAATTTAAGTAAAGGAATTAAAGAAGTTTTTGAAATGCTTGAAAATACGCAAACATAGTTTAAAATACAGTATGGTTATTAAACAAGGTGTATATGATGGTAATTTTATTCATAATAGATTCGCTTATGAGCAATTTAGAAAAAATGTCTCTCCGTATGGTAATATTGTAGCTTTTAGAGCTCCGATGTACGTTAAAGATGCACTAATTGATTTAGAGGATACGTTAAGTAACGACTTTATTCACAGTCAAGATTCTATTAACTTTTGTTGGGAGATTCCTGGCCTATGTCCATTTGGTGCTGTTTCCTTTCAAAGGCTTTTTAATACATCTATTGCTAATATACTTTCACAATTTATCAAAAAAGGTATTATTGTTGATGGTGATGATCTAATGGTGCAAGATGAGTTCATTGGTAATGATGATAAAGTGAGAGGTGAGGGTAAAGTGAGTGTATCTATCACGTATTCAAAAGAAAATGTTGCTCTAGGTCATACCGGTATTAATATTACAGCTGGTGATAAAGCACCGCCTTTTGCTTACTCATCTAATCTTACTGATAAGCAAGCTAATGAATTTATGAATGTAGTAATTGATCATTTTAATACAGAGGTAAAGGATCAATTTATCGCTACTACAAAAATTTTAGTTTAATGCAAGTAATATATAATGACGTTGCGGAATATTTTTGCGAGTGGGCATATTTACAGGAAGTTATAAAACATTTACAACCGAAACTTTCCGATGAATATGTTTTACATATAGCGTGTTTTAGTCGAGAGTGTAATAATAATAAAAATGTAAAAATAGTTCCTAATAAAAAAAATATTATTATAGGAACATCTGATGAATATATGGATAATATTTATCCGCCTTACCTCGACGGTGCGGTAGCTATCTTTAAACAGTACTTAGTTCCGGAACAAGAAGTAAATAACGTATATTCGTTTCCACTTGGCTATAACAAAAAGCATGTTTCATTAAAAAATAAACCCATTAGTGATAGAACTATAGATGTATTTTTTTCAGGTCATATGCATTCAAAAAATAGACAAACTAGTTTATTGCCAATAATACAATATTTTAAAAATTTACCAAAAGATAAGCGACCAAAACTCGATATTAATATTAGCAGTGGCTTTAATATGGGGCTTGATGGTAATGAATATTCAAAAAGATTACATAATAGTAAAATTGCTATTTGCCCGCACGGTAATGTAAGTGTTGAAACATTTAGATTTTATGAAGCTGCGAGAAGCGGGTGTGTTATTGTTTCACCATTACTTCCAAATACAGAGATATATAAAAATAGTAATGTAGTACAAGTTGAAAATTGGCACACAGATGCTGGTCCAATTATACTGGAATTAATAAATGACCATGATAAACTAGTTAGTATACAACGTAATATAGTAGATGATTGGAACGATACTTTGTGTGAAAGAGCTGCAGCTAATATAATTTTAAGTAAACTACAATAATGAACTTTTTTCAACTCCAAAACAAATTATTTTATTCTAAGAAAACTGAAGCGGGTGAGTTAGATGCTGAGGGGGAACAAGCTTTTGTACCTTTTTTATTTAACCGGTGGCTATCCTTTTATAATCAAAATATGTGTATTTTTACTAATGAAACGCTAAACAAATTTAGTACTATATTTGAAAATAAACAAGACACGTATAAATTATACTATAATATTATTCCGCGGCTAAAGTGGCAAAAGATAAAATACATTAAAAAGAAAAAGAAGGAAGAAGAAAGCGAAATAAATTTAGCATTAATTGCAAAAAATAAAAATATCTCTATTAGAGAACTAAAACAGTATTTAAATGAGTAAAGCAATAGTAACAGGAGGTGCAGGTTTTATTGGATCTAATTTAGTAGATCGAATTTTACCATTATATGATGAAGTAATTGTTATCGATAACGAGTCGAGTGATGCAAACGAGCAGTTTTATTGGAATAATAAATCCTCTAATCATAAACTTGATATATGTGATTATGAAAATATAAGACCTCTATTTGAAAATGTTGAAGTTGTATTTCATTTAGCAGCAGAAGCTAGAATACAACCTACAATTAAAAATCCCATACTATCTGCTAAAACTAACGTAGTGGGTACGTGTACTATTTTACAATGTGCAAGAGAAGCTAATGTAAAGAGAGTTATATATAGTTCAACATCCTCAGGGTATGGTTTAAAAAATAAAATACCTCTAAATGAAAAAATGCCTGATGATTGTTTGAATCCATATTCAGTTACTAAAGTAACAGGTGAAAAATTATGTAAAATGTATACTGATTTATTTGGCTTAGAAACTGTAGCGTTTAGATATTTTAACGTATACGGGGAAAGGCACCCAATAAAAGGTCAGTATGCGCCAGTAGTTGGCATCTTTATTAGACAACGCGATAGTGGGGAACCCATGACTATTGTTGGTGATGGTGAGCAGCGACGCGACTTTACTCATGTTAGCGATGTAGTTACAGCAAATGTTCTTGCTTCTACTTTAGAAAATAAAGAACCAGTAGGTAAGGTTTTAAATATTGGAACAGGTACTAACCATAGTATTTTAGAAATAGCAAAACTTTTAGGGGGTGATTATAAGTTTATTGAACCAAGACTCGGTGAAGCACAAGAGACATTAGCTAATACAGATAGAGCTAAAAAGATGCTTGGTTGGATCCCATCTGTTAAATTAGAGGATTGGCTAGAAGAAAATAGCTAAATGATTAAAATAGGTATAGTAGGGCATGGGTTTGTTGGTAAAGCTGTTGATTACGGTTTTAGCAATAATGTTAAAAAGCTTTTAATTGACCCAAATTATAATACTACATGTAATGATCTTCAATCATTTCAACCAGATATTGTTTTTGTTTGTGCACCAACACCTATGGGTGATAATGGTAGCATAAACGCTTCAATAGTTCTTGAATGTTGTAGAGAAATAAATGAATTTACTGATGCTTTAATTGTTCTCAAATCAACTGTTACACCGGATATAGTAAAAAAATTATCAAATTTATATGATAGGTTTGTTTATAATCCTGAATTTTTAACAGAAAAAAATGCTAATGAAGATTTTGTAAATCAGTTTATATTAGTTTTAGGAGGTACAACCGAGAGTACACACGAGCTTCTTAAGATTTATAATGAACATAGCATTTGTAGACCGTGTCCAGTTTTTCATATGACAGCTCCGGAAGCTTCATTTGTAAAATACGGTATTAACACATTTCTTGCTACTAAAGTTACTTTTTTTAATCAGTTATACGATATAGTTAAGAAACATGAGGCAAATTATAATAATATAATTAGTGCCATAGGCTCTGATCCACGTATCACCCATTCACATACTACTGTACCTGGTTTTGATAATAAAAGAGGGTATGGTGGTGCGTGCTTTCCAAAAGATACAACAGCATTTGATGCTTTTGCAAAAACATTTACTTTGCTTTCTAATGCTGTATCTATTAATACCGAATATAGAAAAAATTATAAATTAGGTAAAAGGGAGCTAGAGCAAAACATTACGTTTAAAGGGATTGGAAAAAAGCCATAAAGTAAGTAAATAGCTGTATGGCAATGGCAAGTATTGATAATTTGGCTCCTACTAAAAGTCTTATAGATTTAACCACCAAAGATAAAGGTGATTTTGGCTTAGAGGAATATGATCTAACCTTTCTCTTTGACGATATTCTGTTAATTGAATATGTTGATTTAGCTGAGGATGGTAACACTGGTGATGCAGTAGAGAGAAATGGTATTCTCATACCTACGAACACACTCACAAGGGCTTGGAGAAAGGGAAAAGTAATTTTATCTGGACCAGATGCTAAGTACGCGAAGGAAGGCGATATCGTTCTTTTTCCAAATAACATGGGTGTTACAATATCAGGTGTAACAATACCCGATAAAGGAATGGTAACGAAAGGTGTTTTCTTAAACGAAGAGCGTATGTTTGGAATTTGTAAACCAAAGGATGATAATACAGAAAGCAGCTCTTGATTCTCTTTTATTAGATAATGTTTGTGAGATAAGATTCGCTCGTAGAATAGTTAAACCTGGACAAGCAGCTACGAGAAGAATGCTTTGCACAAAATCACTATCTTTACTTAACTCTGTTAATGGTAGAATATCACTAAATTACTTTCCTCCTAAAGGACCTCCAAAGCCTTATCTTGGACCAGATCATTTAGCCGTCGCGTGGGATATATTAATGCAAGATTATAGAAACATTAATATGAACCAATGCGACTTAATACAAGAAATACCTGCTAATGACGATTTTTGGGTTTATTTTAATGAGAATATATACCCAATGTCAGCAGCACAAAAAAGAAATTTTATGAACTCATGAATGTTAGTCTCGAAAAAGTAACCGATTTTTTAAAGCCGTTTTTATTACAAGATATAATTATAAAAACAGATAAGAAAGTACTCAAAAGAGGTAAACTTAAAATATTTCAGGTAAAGCAATATTATATTAATTTAACTTTAGAATTTAATGGCGCGGATAAATCATATGAAATACCTTACCCGTATGAAACGAGTTATCATAATAATATCGGTATACTAAATTACCATTTAAGCTCCTTTGTACCGTTAAAGCAAATTAATAAAGTTAAGTGTTTGGATAGTTCATCAAAATCTAAGCTATATAACAACCTAGTGTATATATTGACTTCTGAAGATGACATTATATAATTAAGTGTGATTGGCGGGTTGTTAAAGAGTTTTCCTAGTGGCTATACTCCTAATTCTTCACAGGTAAAGCTGCTAAAAAATATTGATCAAGCATTTAATGATGGTTATAAATTCGTAGTGTGTAATGCGCCTACAGGTTCAGGGAAAAGCTTTATATCAAAGACACTTGCAAATGCGTCTAGAGAATCAACAGAAGATTTTAAGGACCTAATAACATCGTACGTTGCATTTAAAATGGATCAATCTGGGGTGTATACACACGAGCATGAGTGCGAGGCTGAACTACCTGCAGGTACATTTGCGCTTACTATAACTAAAGCTTTACAGGATCAATATAAAGGACTGTTTAAGGATACAACAATATTAAAAGGTAAAAGTAATTACATTAGTACAATTGATTCTAATATTGATGTTGAGTTAGAATCATTAATTATACCTAAAAATATATTAGAAGATCATAGAAGGAGCCATAAGTGCCCGTATCATAACGATCGTAGAGATGCTTTAACAAATAAGTTTGCTGCTCTAAACTATAATATGTTTTTTTCTCTTCCTAATCATGTTAAAAAAAGACAATATTTAATTTGTGATGAAGCTGCCGAATTAGAAGATCAATTAGTAAAAGAATTTTCTTGTAACATTAATTTTGAAATGTTGAGTAAAATGGATATTGTAGTAAGACCGTTTTACTCTAAAAATACTGCAAATGTTATAAAATGGATTAATAATCTTTTACTAGATTTAAGTGATAAAGTTGAAGAGTTGCGCGATACACTTAATAATATTAATACTAATAATAAAAAGTTTTTAGTTGAAACGAGAAGACAATTAGTTGGTGTACGTAACCTTCATTCCAAACTTTCATTAATTATTGAAACGTGGAATGAGAGTGAGTATTTGTTTGAAACGAGTAAAGAAGGAATTACCTTTATGCCGTTAAAGGTAAATAAGCTCTCAAATCATTTATTTAAATATGCAGATAAGGTAGTGTTAATGTCGGCTACGATAATTGATCCATCTAACTTTTGTAAAAGCTTAGGTATAGATAAATTTAAATATGTTGAAGCTGAGTCTACATTTGACCCTAATAATTCACCTATTATGTGTAATACCAAGCTTAAGTTAAACTACCACAACTTAAAGCGTAACTTACCTAAAATCGTTGATCAAATCAAACAAATTTGCGATCATCATAAAGACGAAAAAGGTATAATACATACACATAATAATACTATTACGTCGTTTTTATCAAATAAATTAATCGGTTCTAGATTTTTAATTAGAGAGCCAGGAGTCCGGAATGAAGAAATATTAGAGCAGCATTTAGCAACAGACGATCCAACAGTATTAATATCTCCATCGATGTCGCATGGAGTCGACTTAAAGGATGATTTAGCAAGATTTCAAATTATTGTTAAAGCGCCTTATTTACCTACCAAGGATAAAAGAATAGAAAGACTTATGAACGACGATTTTAATTGGTATGCAAATAAAATGCTCTGCTCATTAATACAATCTTGTGGGAGAGGTATCAGATCAAAAGAAGATCATTGTAAGACTTATATATTAGATGGTGCTATTGTAGAAAGTATAGTAAATAACACACATAAGTTACCGAAATATTTCATCAACAGGTTTGTGTAATAAATATATATACGAATGAAGAAACGAGCATTCCATTTTGAAATTAAAAACCTTCTCACGCAGTTTGTAGCAGCGTTTGATGATACGGTTATTAGTAGATATAATAAGGATAGAGTAGCCAAGCAGAATATTGAGGTGAGGTATGTGTTTGCTCCTAAACAGCGTGTAATGTATGATATCATTAATAAGGCTCAGAACATAACTCTACCGGTTGTAGCTATAAATTTAACCGGTGTTACGAGAGATAATGATAGAGTGTTTAATAAACTAGCTGCATCGTATTTACCAGCACAAGAAAAAACTGCATCAAAGGTTTCATCTCCGTTTTTAATGCCTGTACCAGTTAACTTAGAAGTGAGTATGTCGATACTCGCAAGGTATATGGCTGATGTAGATCAAATTATATCGAACTTTGTTCCATATAACAACCCATATATTATACTTTCGTGGAAAGTTCCTGCTGCATTTGGAGCAGAATACGATCAAGAAATACGAAGCGAAGTACTCTGGGATGGTAATCTAACATACAACACTCCGACGGATACAACTTACAACGATCAGTTTAGAATTACAGTAGATACGACGTTTACTATTAAAGGTTGGTTATTCCCGGAAGAAACTAGCACTAGCGGTAACATTTATAAAATTGATAACAACTTTATACCAGTTGATTTAGCTAATAGAATATATTCACCGTTAGATAGTACCCAAGTTGATGAATATTTATCTTACCAGCAGCAAGGGTATACAGGACTCTCAAGTTATAGCACAACTGCAGCCTTATGCTCTGAAACAGTAACAGTGTCCGGTGTACCTGATATTACTAATTTGTATTATTCTGCTACCGGTAATTTGGTACCTATTTTAGCAACACCAGAAGCCAGCACAATAACAAATATTGCCTCCGGTATTTCAAATACTTTTATTTTTTACGGTAAAAGCTTTGATACTAGTTTAAATTTTTACTTAAGTTCAACAACAATGAGCGACGATTCAACTACAGGTGGTGACTGGTTTAGCAACTTTCAAAAAATAACATCAGCTAAAATGGATACTATAAGTGGATTTAAGTTAGAGGATACATTTTATACTGTATCTAATGACAACATAGCAAGCGTTACACTGCCGGCATCAACATTAAGCGCGTCGGGTGGTAACTTTAATTTTGTAGTAGCTAATGAAGCCGGTTGGGCAGATACTAAAGAAGCTACTAGCTCTATCCTTAACTCAGCATAAATATATATAAGATGGCAGGAACCGGATCATCAACTAGTCCAAATCAGAATCCTTCGTATGTAACTAACGATGGAAAGGCTTCTACTTTTGGTAGAAACTTAATACAATACATACAAAATCGATTACCATACGCTTCGACAGGTCAACCTGAAAGTGACGCACTTAATCCTAAGTATAAGTTTTTCCAAAAGACAGGAATGAAAAGAGCAGAAGCCTTAGCTAAGGCCTCTGTTTCTTCCTCTAACCCCTATAATAATATACCTATAGGTGACTTTGCAAAAGATTCATCTTTTGGTGATGTCATGTATGCAAACATACAAGATGATAAAGCTGGAAGACTAAGAGATTACCGAATTATGGCTGCTTATTCCGAGGTAGCTGATGCTTTAGATGAGATTTGCGATGAAACTATCAACCCGGATGATACTGGGTGGATTACAAAATTACAATTAAAAGATATTGATTTAACTGTTGATGAGAAGACTGAAATAGATAAGCAATTTAACAGATATATTGAATATTTCGATTTAAAAAATAGAGGTTGGCAATATTTTAGACAATTACTAGTTGAGGGTGAATTATTTTTTGAACTTATTATTCATGATGGTTATCTAAAAGATGGTACATTAGGGGTAATTAATTTACCTGCAGAAATAATTGATCCTGTCTACAATAACATACAAAATATGCTGGTTAAGGGGTTTATATATCGTAAGCCAATCTTTAGTCAAGACCATCCAAATAAGATAGAAAAAGTCGAATTTGTTCCAATGGATCAAAATCAGATTGTTTATGTAAATTCCGGGGTTTATAACGAAACAAAAAACTTTGTTATACCTTTCCTAGAAAACGGAAGAAGACCATATCGACAATTATCTTTAATTGAAGATGCAATTGTAATTTATAGACTGGTTAGAGCTCCGGAGCGATTAGTCTTTAATGTTGACGTCGGAAACATGGCTCCACCTAAAGCAGAAGCGTATCTTAGAAAGCTTATTCAAAATTATTGGTCTAGAAAAACATTTGATATGGATCAAAATGACGTGGTTAAAAAGTTTAATCCACAATCGATGCTTGACGCATTTTGGTTTGCAAAAAGACAAGGATCTGAAGGAACATCCGTAAATCAGCTTCAAGGAGGAGCTAATTTAGGTGAGCTTAGTGACTTAATGTATTTTATTAAGAAACTTTACAGAGCACTTAAAGTACCTTCTATGCGTTTGGATCCTCAAGACCAGGCATCATCTGACGGGTCTACAATATTACGCGAAGAATTAAAATTTGCTAGGTTTGTTATGAGACAGCAACAACGTTTTGCTGCTGGTCTTAAAAAAGGGTTTGTAACACATCTTACCTTCATGGGTTTATTTGAGAAGTTTGAATTAAATGAGCAAAATATTGAGATAGACTTCAACCCACCAACAAATTTTTACGAGTTAAGAGAAAATCAAAGGCTTGAAATGAAAGCGGGTAACTACGGTAGCTTAGCATCAGATGAGTTTGTTTCTGCTACCTATGCACAGAAAAAATACCTCGGATGGAAAGATAGAGATATTCTTGCTAACAGAGAATTTTTGCGAAAAGATGCAGAAATGCAGTGGGAGCTAGCGCAAATACAAGCTGCTGGACCTGCATGGAAGGAGCAAGCCTTAGCTGGGGAATTAGCAGAAGGTGAAGCTGCTGTAGGTGGCGAAGGAGCAGGTGTTGGAGGCGGTGGCGAAATACCTGAATTTGGCGGTGGTCCAGCTGATACTGGCGCTGTTGATACAGAGGAAGTAGCTGAAACAGAAGTTGAGGTTGAAGAGCCTGTCGAGGTTTAAATTAACGCGCTGGATTAGAGTCGAAGTACTGCGCTCTATAGACTATATGACCAGTTGCACCATGACCAGCTGCTGATACTTCATCAGTGTTTGTGAGACCTAATAACGTGACTGTTTCACCGGCTGAAAGTATTACTGCGTGTGAGCTAACTGAAGCAATATTTGTCACCCCGGCGATTGTTTGAAAACTATGATCAGCGATAAAAATCGGCGAACCGCCTACGTTTTGAATAAACATAGACGAGCATGGCTGTCCGGATAATGCCGTTGCGCCAGATAAGCGCGTAAGCACTGTGGCGTAGTTTCCACCTGCTAAGCCCTGTCTAAATGTTCTACATTGATTTATATTAAAATATGCTGTCCCTGCATTACTAGTTGGTACATTTATTGCCATATTATTATTTAGTCTGCATAAATAATTTTATGGCACTTGCATGCACAATTAAACCACTTTCAGCGTTTTTATCGACAAATTTAAATAACAAAATTAAAACGTACGACAATCTCGGTGATAGAATTAAAAGGTCTTTAGGGTACCCGTTAATAAGCCTAGAAATACATACTGATCAACTAAGACAAAATATTCAAATTGCTGTTGAATACTTTACTAAATATGCCGGGTTTACGCAAGAATATTTAATATTTGATTCCGACATGTATGAATCTAAAAAGGGAATCCGGCTTGATTTACTTTACACAGTAGCAAATATGAATATGAACGGGAGTTCAACCATAAATCAAGATAACCCTCTAGGCCCAAGTCCGGAATCAATTAGATCCTACCCACCAATGAGAAATGGTCAAGATTCTGTATATGTAGCTACTTCTACACTTAGTGCATCATTTTTTACAGGGTTTTCAGGTTTATCAACAACTTTTGCTCATCAAACAAGTGGCTTAGAGCCTGGTTTAACCAGGTACCAAATCTTTAACCAGACAGTCTTTGATACAATTACTGCTTGGGGAGCTAATTACTGGGGCACCGGTGGGGCTAGAGACGCTAGTGGTAACTTAGCTTCTTATTTAAGCGCAGGAAATCATGGTATTTTTAAGAAAACCACACCAACAACTATAAATTTTGAAGGATCGGCAACTGATGCATCATATTATCAAAATGTTTTTGATTATGATGTAATGGAATATAGAAAAGTTGTTGATGTATGTGATTTTGAAGAAGGTTCCACTACAGGTATTAATACTTTATTTACATTAGAACAAACTCTTGCACAACAAACGTACTTTAGTTATGCCATGGGTAATTATGGTTTTGATTTAGTATCGTGGTATACATTAAAAGAATGGATAGATACACGCGAAAAAGTTCTTGGTATAAGACGCGATATTAAGTTTGATTCAAGATCACAATATTTACAAATGTATCCGGAGCCAGGGGGTGATAGATTTTACGGCGTAATATCTTGTTATCTAGAACGGGCTATTCGAGATGTTATTATGGAACAATGGGTATATGAATACGCCATGGCGTTGTCTATGATTACTATTGGTCGGGTTAGAGGTAAATTTGGAAATGTATCTTTATTAGGTGGCGGAGCTTTGAATTATGATATTCTAACAGAAGGAATGGAAAAGAAAACAGAGCTTGAAGCTAAACTTCTAGAAGGTGCATCTCCTGGACTCGGTGATACAGATCCAACTTTATTCATAGTAGGATGAGGAAAAAATGGAGGCAGGGTATATTCGTTCCTAAAAATCAAGACAAATTTATAGGCAGTAAAGCAGTCTATAGATCAGGTTTAGAGCTTAAATTTTTTAGATTTTGTGATGATAATCCAAATGTGTTAGAATGGGGTAGTGAGAATATAATTGTACCATATATAAGTCCCTTAGATAATAGAGCTCATAAATATTACGTTGATAATTATATTGCTATAAAAGAAGGGACTCAAGTCGTAAAGTATTTAGTTGAGATTAAACCATCAAAACAAACTAAACCCCCTACAACAAAATACAGAAAACGTCAACATCTTATTTATGAGCAGAAACAATATGTCATAAATCAAGCTAAATGGAAGGCTGCAAAAGAATTTTGCAAGAAAAAGGGACTTACCTTCATTATTTTAACAGAAAAAGAGCTTATTTTTAAAAGATGATTAAATAATTGTATGTCATTAAAACTTAACTTGGTTGTAGAAAAACCTGACGTAAACGATGAGTTCGAATACATTGAAGAGGAAGTGGATAGAAACTCTCCTTCAAATTTATTCATAAAAGGCCCTTATATGATGGCTGAGGGGGTTAATAGAAACAACAGGTTGTACCCTAGAGATGAGTTAGAAAGAGAGACAGCGCGTTATATTGAAGAAATGGTTACACCGGGTCGCGCAATGGGCGAACTAAACCATCCAACGACAGCAGATGTTGATCTAGAAAGAGCATGCCATATGGTAACTGAGTTAACGCAAGATGGAAACGTGTTTTATGGTAAATCTAAAGTTCTATCAACACCATGTGGTCAAATAGTTAGATCTTTAATTAATGACGGTGTAAAGGTCGGTATGTCTTCACGTGCACTAGGCACTCTTGAAGAGAGCGCTGATCACAGTACAGTTAAAAATATGAAACTTGTAGCTATCGATTGCGTAGCAGACCCGTCTTATCCAAAAGCATTTGTTAATGGCATTCTTGAATCCAAGCAATGGGTTATGGTCGATGATAACAAATATGAAGAAGTTTATGAAAATTTCGAAAAATCTTTAAAAAGACTGCCTAAAAAGGACATAGATAACTTTTTACGTGATAGAATCCTTAGCTTTATTAACTCTATCTAATAAATAATATTATGGCTAAAGAGAAAACAAAAATTATTAAGTTTATAGAGGAAATTTCTTGTAAAAATTACGCCAAGGCACATAAATATTTAAAGAGCGTAATTGAAGATAAAATTGCAAAGAAGATCAGTCGCGCAACAGAAAAACCACTTTTTTAATATGAAGAAAGATAAAGCATTACCAGAACAAGCAGAAGAGGTCTTGACAGAGGAGTCTGTTAAAGCTATAGAAACTGCTCTTGAAGAAAAAATTCAATTGTCAGTTGAAGCAGCTTTAACAAATCAAGATGAGCTTTATGCTGGAAAACTTGATGAGTTGGTTACTGCAATTGATAGAGACCATACATCTAAGCTTAAAAGGGTTGTTGAAGCAGTTGATATTAATAACGCTAATAAACTTATTACTGTGGTTAAAAGATATGAAAAAGAGCTTGGAACTTCTGCTGATCGATTTAAAACAACGTTAGTAGAGAGTATTTCTGATTACCTTGAAGAGTATTTAGAAGAGTCTGTACCAACGGAGGCTATTGAAGAAGCTACTAAAAACAGAACTGCTACTGAAGTTTTAGGTAATTTAAGAAAAGTACTTGCTGTTGATTCTACGTTAATGAGTGAGTCTGTTAAAGAGGCTGTAATGGATGGTAAGACTCAAATTGATCATTTAACTTCGAAGGTTAATGAGCTTGCAAAAGAAAATAACCTTCTTAAAGAAGCTTATACAAAACAAAAAGCACATTTATTACTAGAGACAAAAACAGCTGGGTTACCTGATAGTAAAAAAGGGTATCTTGTTAAAATTTTAGAAGATAAGTCTCCTACATTTATTGAAGAAAATTTTGATTATACAGCTAAGCTTTTTGATAAGAAAGAAAAAGAAAGACTTTCAGTCATTAAAGAGGAAGCATACAAAACACGTAAAGTTAAAGCTGATGCTCCTGTACAAAAGATCTCAGAGAAGAAAGAAAAGAAGCCATATAACCCGTATTTAGCGGAGTTAGAAAGGTCTCATAAATAATTTCAACCCTGAACAACGAGGTGCTTGCCACCTGAGTAACTTGGGACTTGATCCCATGAGGTAAAATGAAAGGAAACGTCTAATATGAATAAACCACAATCATTTATCGATAGAGATAGAGCAGATACCCTACTTGAAAAGTGGGCACCTGTTCTTAACTACTCTTCTGATAGCGTTGCTCCTATCGAAGACGATCACACTCGCCTCAATACCGCCATTCTTCTTGAAAACCAGGAAAAGTGGTGTATTGAAGAGGCTAATACAGCCGGTGCAGCGGGTGCTTTCGGAGCTGAAGTCGCGCCTCCCGTGTACCAGGCTGGTACACAGGGTAATGGTGCAAATGGCGGCTCTGGAGACACGTATGCTCCTAATGATGCTCGTCTTCCTAAGGTGTTAATTCCGATGATTCGTCGTACGTTCCCTGAGCTTATCACCAACGAAATCGTTGGTGTTCAGCCGATGTCTGGTCCTGTTGGACTGGCCTTCGCTCTTCGTTATGCTTACAACAGCCAGCACTTAGGTGCTGGTACTGATGGAACAAATTCGTCACCCACCGCTGCTGCGTTGAGTGGTGCTTTTCTTCCAACTGGCGCTGGTACTACCGGTCCTGGAGATCCTACGGGAGCTTCTGGTTCTGTTGGTGAGTATGCTGGTACAGTTGCTAACGCTGAGCTTGGTTATCAGTTGCTTGATACCCGTTTCACTGGTTCTTCTTCTGCCGCTCTTTCGGGTGGTAGTGCTGGAGTTTCTGGTGATTGGGACTTTGCAGCCCAAGACCAAGGTGTAGCTCAGATTCTTTCCGCTTTCGAGATTACTGGTAACATTCCTCAGGTTGAGGTTAAGTTCGAGAAGACCGCTGTTGAGGCCGGCACACGCCGCCTTGGTGCACGTTGGTCCGTTGAGCTCGAGCAAGACCTTAAGAACATGAACGGTATCGATATT
>MDSV01043796.1_pt1 | contig 31920 bp, 32 predicted proteins | sample 810851 | NCBI WGS metagenome assembly MDSV01 (sample SAMN05326640, study PRJNA326480) | marine metagenome | isolation source: seawater | place: Atlantic Ocean: North East | collected 2012 | reverse complement strand
ATTGGGATTCCATATTCATACATATCACCAGACAGCTATATTGATACCAATGTTAAAGGAACTCTTAACATATTGGAAGCTGCAAAAGATAATGATGTAAATAGCATTGTTCATACGTCTACTAGTGAAGTTTACGGTACCGCTCAGTTTATTCCAATTACAGAAAAACACCCTCTTGTAGGTCAGTCTCCTTATTCAGCAAGTAAAATAGCCGCAGATCAAATTGCATACTCTTATTATTCATCTTTTGGAATACCAGTTAAGATTGCTAGACCATTTAACACTTATGGGCCAAGACAATCAAACCGCGCGATTATACCTACAATTATTTCTCAAATATTATCTAATAGTAAATCAATTAAATTAGGATCATTAAGTCCAAAACGAGAATTTAATTTTATAGAAGATACAATTGAAGGTTTTAAAAAGATTCTTTTATCAAATAAAGCGATTGGAGAAACAATTAACTTGGGTAATGGATCAGATTTCTCAATTAATGATTTAGTAAAACTAATAAAAAATATTATGCATTCGGATAAGCAAGTAAAGACTGAAACTAAAAGGTTGAGACCTGAAAAAAGTGAAGTTCTAGTTTTAAAGGCTTCAAATGTAAAAGCAAAAAAAATACTTAACTGGGCACCTAAATATATAGGTAAGCCGGGGTTAAAAGCTGGGCTAACTGAGACAATCGAATGGTTTAGTGATAAAAAAAATATAGAACAATATAAAAAAATAGATTACGTCGTATAAAATTTAGATTTGAGAGGCTTTAATGGAAATTTCAGGAAGAAAGATAGGAGATAAATATCAACCACTTGTAATTGCTGAAATTGGCATAAACCATAATGGCTCATTAAATGAAGCACTTAAATTAGTAGATGAGGCCCATAAGGCGGGAGCTGAAATAGTAAAGCATCAAACTCATATTGCAGATGATGAAATGTCATCTGCTGCAAAAAATGTGATACCTGGACATACAAAGGACTCTATTTATGACATAATTGACTCTTGTTCTTTAAGTGAGTCAGAAGAACATAAACTTATGCAATATGTTCAAAAAAAAGGAATGATTTTTATTAGCACTCCTTTTTCAAGGGCTGCCGCAGACCGTTTAAATAAATTTAATATACCAGCATATAAAATTGGTTCAGGTGAATGCAATAATTATCCTTTAATTGAGCACGTTGCAAACTTTGGAAAGCCAATGATAATTAGCACGGGCATGAATTCAATTGAGTCTATAAAACCATCAGTAGAAATAATGCGACAAAAAAAAGTTCCATATGCGTTATTACATTGTACAAATGTTTATCCAACACCAAATGAATTAGTGAGATTAAATTGTATTACAGAATTAAAGTCAAATTTTCCTGATGCAGTTGTTGGGCTTTCAGATCATACCGAGTCTGAGTACGCATGTTTAGGTGCAGTTGCATTAGGCGCATCTATACTTGAACGACACTTCACAGATACAAAGGAAAGAAAGGGACCGGATATATCTTGCTCAATGGACGCGAACGAAATGAAAAGACTTATTGAAGGAAGTAATGCAATTTTTTTATCACGAGGAGGCAATAAAGACTTTGTTAGTGAAGAAATAGACACAATTAATTTTGCTTTTGCGTCAATTGTCTCAATAAAAGAAATCAACAAAGGAGAAAAATTTACAGAAAAAAATATTTGGGTTAAAAGACCAGGAACTGGCGATTTCCTTGCTAAAGATTATACAAACATTTTGGGTAAAGTTGCTAATAATTTTATACCTAATGATAAAATATTAGAAAAAAGTGATGTATCAAAAAACAGATGACTGACTTTACCATATATGTGACAGGTGGATCAGGTTTTGTTGGACAACACTTAGTAAATTTTTTAATTAAAAATAATATTTCTTTTGAGGGTTACTCCAGAAAAAAAGCAAATAACTGTAAGGTTATTTCTAATTATCATGAGATAAAAAATAACAAAAATGCTGTTTTAATTCACTTAGCACAAAGTCCATTTATACATGGTCATAATTATCATGAAGACATAGAAACTTGCAAATATTTTGCAAGTAAAAATTGGAAACATCTAATTTATCTTTCAAGTACACTTGTTTATGGTGACCAAAATAGAAAACAAAATAAATCCACAATAAATTTAAATGATATAACTTACGATGAAAAATATCAGGATTATATAAAAGTTAAACTAGAGTCAGAAAAAATATTTTATAATGCGGGCGCTACGTGTCTTAGAGTGACAAATATTTATGGTAATGGTATGAATAAAAGCTCGATAATATTAGAAATTTTAAAAAAAGCAAAAAATAACCAGCCAATAGAAATCGATAACTGTGAAACAGTTCGTGATTTTATTTCTATATACGACGTTGTTAATGGTATTTATTGCTCTGCAAAACAAATGAAGAATAGTATCTATAATTTGGCAACTGGAAACCCAATGAAGATTCATGATTTGGCAAAATTAATCAATTTAAAAGTAGGGAATAATGCAAAAGTAATTTGTAAGAACTCATTTTTTTCACAAATTATGTTAGATATATCCAAAACTAAGAAAGAACTTGAATGGAAGCCAGTATATGATATTTCAGATTACCTAGATCAATTAGTCTCAGCCTCAATTAATTAATAAAAAATTATTTATGAGAAAAAAACTTAAAGTAACCATTTTTAGTGGAAACAGAGCTGAATATGGATTATTAAAGCCAATAATACAATCGCTAAAAGATAATAAACTAATTAATTATAAGTTAATTATTTCTGGTGCACATTTAGAAAGTAATTTCGGACGTACAATTAATGAAATTATTGATGATGGATTTAAAATATATTCTGAGATAAAAATTCACTCAGAAGATGATACCAAATTAAGTACCCCTATAGCAATAAGCTCCGGTATCAAATCAATCTCTCATGTTTTGTCTAAAATAAAACCAGACTATTTTATCGTTTATGCTGATAGATTTGAGGGATTAGCTGCCGTTATTGCAAGTACACAAATGAGTATACCTACAATTCATATCGAGGGAGGAGATATAACTGAGGGCGGTGCATTAGATGATTCTGTTCGTCACGCTATGACGAAGTTATCTCATTTTCATTTTACTACAAATAAAGAGGCATCAAAAAGAATCATTAACATGGGTGAGGAAAAATGGAGGGTAAGGACAATTGGTTTTCCAGCTATAGACATGATCACTAAATCAGACTATGCATCAAAAAAAGAGCTTACTAAACAATTTAATATTCAGAGTGAGCAGCCAATATTATTGTTTACTCAGCATTCGGTTACTACCGAGTTCAATAAAGCTGGTAAACAAATTCAGCCATCATTAGAAGCATTAAAATATTTTGCAAAAAAGAATTTTAAAATATTTGTAACCTATCCTAATAATGACGTTGGAGGAAAAAAAATTATTAGTGAAATTAATAAGCTAAAAGGAATTCAAAATATAGAAATTTTTAAGTCACTTGGTCGATATAATTACCATGGTATTCTCGCTCTTTCGAAATTTAAAAACTTTGAGGTAATTTGTATTGGAAACTCTTCATCAGGCATTAAAGAAACACCAGTTTTCAAATGCCCAACTGTAAATATAGGGTCAAGACAAGATAGTAGATTAAGAGGTAGCAATATTATAGATGTATCATATAATAAATATCAAATCATTAATGCTGTAGAAAAATGTTTAAATGATAAATCTTTCAGATTAAGTTGTAAAAAAACAAAAAATCCATATGGTGGCGGGCAAGCCAGCAAAAAGGCTGTAGAATTTATTTTGAAGATTAGAAAAGATAAAAATACTATCTTACGAAAAAAATTTATTGATAGTTTGTGAGTTATTATGAAAAAACAATATTCAAAAAAAGTAATTGATTATATAAAAAGAAATAAATTAGATAAATTACTTGGAGTTTCAAATTTTGAACAAAAGAGCTACAATTTGTATGATACAGTCTCTCCAAATAATCCAGTACCTTTTAAAATCGATTGGTATGATATTTATTATTTACATAGTACCATAATTAAAGAAAAAGTTATTAATGTTATTGATATTGGACTAGGTCATTCAACAATAGTGATGGCTGACGCACTCAGAAGAAATAAAAAAAAATACAATGATTTTGTAAAAAAAAATATAAGGAAGTCTGATCCATTTGTCGTATATTCAATAGATGCATCTCATCAATGGGTTAATGAATTTAAACTGAGAGATGATTATAAAATGCTAAATGAGTATATTAATGTTAGCTATTCTGATGTTAAAACAGGAACCTTTAATGATAGAATTTGCTCATATTACTCAAATTTTCCAAATATTGATGCTGATTTAATATATGTTGATGCACCCGGCATGTACGATATTAAGGGAACATTAGATGGAATATCGTTTCATAACGTAGAGCGTGTACCTCTTGCTGCAGATTTACTAAGAATTGAATACCTTTTAACACCAGGTACTATTATCATTGTTGATGGAAGATTTAGTAATTCAAGGTTCTTAAAAAACAATTTTCAAAGAGAATGGTCGTATAAAGAAAACATGTTATATGATTTTTCTGAATTTAGATTAATTGAAAAACCTATAGGACGCTTTAACAAAATTCAAAATCAGTTCAGAAAAAAATGATTAAAAACCAGTCTGTTCTTTGCATTATACCTGCAAGAGGAGGTAGTAAGGGTCTTAAAAATAAAAATATTAAAAAATTAGCTGGAAAGCCACTCATTAATTATTCTATAGAAGCAGCTAAAAGATCTAAATATATTGATCAAATAATAGTTTCAACAGACAGTAAAAAAATACAAAAACTTGTGAATAAACGGAAAATTTATTCACCATTTTTAAGACCAAAAAAATATGCAGAAGATAATTCGCCAACCTCAGATGTAATAATGCATGTTTTTAGTTGGTTTTATGCGCAAAACTTAAAGGTTCATGATTATTTTGTTTTATTGGAGCCAACATCACCTCTTACAAAAGCCAAGGAAATTGATCTTGCGCTAGAGCAACTATTAAAAACCAGAAAATCTAAATGTATTGTTAGTGTCTGTGAGTCAATTAGGGAGCATACTGCATTTAACTATAAATTAAGTAAAAATAGGCATCTTATAATAAGGCAAAATAATAAATCATTAAGGAGGCAAGATTTGGAAAAAGAGTATTTTCTAGACGGATCATTCTACATAAGTGACTCAAAATTTTATATGTCAAAAAAAGATTTTTTTACTGATAAGTCGATTGCATTTATTAATAAAAAAATTAAATCTTTTGAAGTTGACGATGAAATTGATTTTCTTGCACTATCAGGAATTGTTAAATCAAAAAAATATAAAAAAGACTTATGAGTAATAGAAATAAAGAATTATGGAAAAAGGCAAAACAAGTTATTCCAGGAGGAAACCAACTTTTATCAAAAAGACCATATCTCTTTACCAGTGATTATTGGCCAACTTATTTTCGAAAAGCTAAGGGCTGTGAAGTCATTGATCTCGAGAATAAAAAATATTTTGACTTTTCGCGAATGGCTGTAGGTGCATGTGCTTTAGGATATAGTGATAATTTTGTAAATAATGCAGTAAAAAAAGTTATTAATAATTCAAACGTTACAACTTTAAATTCACCTCTTGAGGTTGAACTAGCAGAAACCTTGTTGAGTATTAATAAATGGGCAGGAATGGTAAAATATGCCAGAACTGGTGCAGAAGCAAATGCAATTGCAGTAAGAATTGCTAGAGCTTATACTGGAAAAAATAAGATTCTTGTTTGTGGATATCATGGTTGGCAAGATTGGTACATATCAGCAATATTTAAACATGAAAAAAATATAAACGAATTATTACTTCCTAATATTGGTACTCAAGGTATTCCCAAAGAATTAAGTGGATTAACAATACCATTTAAATATAACAACATTGAAGATATTGAAAAAAAAATAAAAGCGAATAACGGTCAAATAGCTGCAATCATGATGGAGTCAGAAAGAGAAGAAAAACCTTACAGGGGCTACTTAAAGGAAGTTGAAAATATATGTAAGAAAAATAATATTTTACTGATTTTCGATGAAATTACTTCTGCTTTCAGAACTTACTATGGAGGTCATTTTAATAACTATGGCATTAAGCCAGATATAGTCACTTATGGTAAAGCTCTTGGAAATGGGTATGCTATCAATGCAATAGTAGGAAAAAAAGATGTTATGAACAAAGCAAATGAAACTTTTATCAGTTCAACAAATTGGACAGAGGCAGTAGGCTTTGCAGCTGCACTAGCAACTTTACAAAAAATGAAAAAGATTAATTTACACACAAAACTTTTGAAAATTGGAAAAAGAGTTGAACTTAAGTGGTATGAACTAGGAGATCATTATAATGTTCCAATTTCTATAAGAGGTATTGGTCCTGTTATGTTTATGCGATTTGAGGGACCAAAAAATATTGAAGTTATGAATCATTATACACAATTAATGTTAAACAAAGGTTTTTTAGCTGCGAATTACTTTTATGCCTGTAATGCACACTCAAATACCATGATTAATAAATATTTTGATGCACTAGAGTCATCATTTAAAAAAATTAAAAGTAAATATTACTGAATAAAATTATGAATAAATCATTATCAATCGTGATTATAGGCGGAAGAGGCTTAATTGGTAAAACTCTTACTGATGAATTATCAAAAGCAGGTCATAAAATAATATGTGCTGATATAAATATTAAAATTAACACTTCGAAGAAAATAAAGGATTTATTTTTTGTAAAAACAGATATTAATAGTCACAAATCATTAGAGACATTAATTGGCAAGTCAGTAAAAAAATTTGGCAAGATAGATGCACTCATTAATTGCTCTTTTCCTAAAAACAGTAATTATGGAAAAAAAATTCTAGATGTTAAATATAAAGATTTTACAGAAAATATTAAATTACATCTTGGAGGGTATTTTCTAACAACCCAAATTTTTACAAAATATTTTTTAGAGGAAGGTGGCGGGAGAGTTATAAATTTTGCATCAATATACGGAACGATTAATCCAAAGTTTGAAATTTATAATAAAACAAATATTGTAAATTCTATTGAATACGCTTCTATTAAATCTGGTATTGTTCAAATGAATAAATTTTTTGCAAAACTATTTACTAAAAAAAATATAAAGTTCAATACGATCTCGCCAGGTGGTATAATCAATAATCATCCAGAAAAATTCATAAGCAATTATAAAAAATATTCAGGTAGCAAGGGAATGCTTGACCCAAAAGACATAGTTGGATTAGTGAGTTTTCTATTATCAGAAGGTGCTGATCATATAACTGGGCAAAATATAATAATTGATGATGGCTTTTCTTTATAAATTTTGAATGATAAAAAAAAAAATAATTATTCTTACACAACAAGATTTAACTCCACAAAACTATAAAAGGCAGGGAATAGCTGAACTATCTAAATTCTCTGAATTATTTATTTTTAACCTAGCTCCCTACAGTATAAGAAATTACAAAATCAATGAAAATCTTATTAAATTGAAAAATAATTTTTTTATTAAATCATTAGAAGAATTTACTGATATGCTCCAAGATATACAACCTGATTATTGTATAAACTTTTTTGGTATTAATGATATTTTTTATTCTATTAGCAAGATATTAAAAAAAAATAATGTAAAGATTATATGTCAGAACGGAAGTCCACTTTATGATCCTCCATTAATATTACGACTATATTTCGTATTAAAAACTTATTTTAATATTTATTTTTCAAAAAAAGAAAATAGTCAAAAAAAAAATCTTTTACCCTACAGCAATAAAAAAAACTCTATAATTTATTATATTAATTTATTAGCAAAAAAAATTATTAGTAAAATTAAGTTTTATACAAAATCACCACCTGATGTATCTCTGATATCTGGTCGGTATAGAGTTAATAAGTTCTTATTAAGATCTAAAAAAATATTAAATGTATCAATTCAGGATTACTATGTTTATAAAAGTTCTGAAAAATATGAGCAAGTAGAGAAAAAGTATATTCTTTTTTTAGACGATTGTATTTCTTTAACTGAAGACTGGAACACTATTTTAAATGAACCTAAACCAATAGATAGCTTAAAGTACTTTAAACTCTTTAATGAAACGTGTGACCTCTTCGAGAAACATTACAATTTAGAAGTTATAATTGCTGGACATCCACAAGGAAAATTTATTAAAAACTACTCTCAATATTTCAATAATAGAAAAGTGGTATTTGATAGAACATGTGATTTGACGAGTAATTGCGAATTTGTATTATCGCATTTTTCTACTTCCATCGGATATGCAATTATGTATAAAAAACCTATATTACTTTTAACTTCAAGCGATATAGAGAGACATAGGTACGGTATGAAAATAGCTTACTTATCTCTTAAATTAAAAGTTAAACTCTTATTTATGGATAACATAAATATAAATAATTTGAATTTAGATAAGATTAATCAAATAAATTTTGAAAAATATGATATGTATTTCAAAGATTTAATTCGTGATAATAAATGTAATGAGTCACATATGTGGGAAGAATTAATAAATTATTTGAAGTACAATGATTAAGAAAATTCATAGTGATATTTGGAAAAAATCTCTTATAGACTCAAAACATGATATAAAAAAAGCCTTAAATATAATAAATCATTCAGAGCTGAAAATAGCTCTTGTATTAAAAGGTGAAAAATTAATTGGTACAGTTTCTGATGGAGATGTAAGAAGGGGATTACTTAAAAAATGCAATCTTCATGACAACGTAAAAAAAATAATAAACAAAAGCTTTGTTTATTTAGAAAAAAATGAAATTACAGATAGTGAAATATATGATCTTAAGAATAAAAATATAACAGTAGTTCCAGTTATTGATAAAAATAAGAAAATAAAAGACGTTATTTCACTTAAAACTAATATTTTAACAAAAAAAATAGAAAATACAGTTGTATTAATGGTTGGAGGAAAAGGATTGAGGCTTCGACCTTTTACAAATGAAACTCCAAAATGCATGCTTGAGATTAATGGAAAACCTATTCTACTGCGTATTATCGAGCAGTTTAAAGAATATGGATTTCATAATTTTATTTTTTCAGTTAATTATTTAAAAAAAAATATAATTGATTTTTTTAAGGACGGTTCAAAGTATGGAGTTAGTATAAAATATATAAAAGAAAATATACCATTGGGTACAGCTGGTTCACTCGGAAAAATAAGTTATAATAAAAACTTACCTTTAATTGTATCTAACGGCGATATTATTTCTAAAATAAATTATGACGATCTAATAAATCACCACAAAAAATCTAAAGCTTTAATAACAATTACTGTTAGGCGACATGAAATGCATAACCCATATGGCGTAGTTATAACAAAAGGTGAAAAATTTTTAGACATAGTAGAAAAGCCTACATATACATCAATGATTAATGCCGGAGTCTATGTAATCAACCCCAGAGTTTTAAGTTATATAGATAATGACGAATTTTTAGATATGCCAGAGCTTATCTTGAAATTAAAAAAAGATACTGCAAAAATAAATACTTTTGCAGTTCATGAAGATTGGTTAGAAATAGGTAAACCAATTGACCTCAAACAAGCGCGGAGGTTAAAGTTATAAATTGAGATTTCATATTGTAATCATAGGTTTTGGGAGCATTGGCAGAAAACATTTAAAAGTTTTGCGAAGTATTCATAAAAATATAAAAGTTTATATCTTAACCAGACAAAAACTTGGCAATAATTTGCCCCTTGAAACACACTTATTAAAAAATATGGATGAAGTCATCAACATAAATCCAGATATTGTTTTAATATCTTCACCTGCTAATAGCCACATTGATTATGCTCATAAACTATTAAAACATAATATACCTTTATTTATAGAGAAACCTATTTCAAACAAGCATGACACAAAGCTTAGAAGATTTTATGAGCACTACAAGAAAAGAAAAAATAAAAATGTTTTTATTGGATATCATCTTACCTTCAGTAAATCTCTTAAAGCATTTAAAAATTTTATTAAAACAGGAAAATTGGGTAAAATTATCTCTATAAGATCTCAAGTAGGGCAAGACTTGAGAGATTGGAGAGTGAATATTGATTATTCAAATAGTGTTTCAGCAAAAAAATCTCTTGGTGGTGGGGTTTTGAGAGAGTTGAGTCATGACATAAACTATTTACAACAAATTTTTGGTAAATATCAATGGGTACAGGCACTACTATTTAAAAAAAGTGAATTGAAAGTAAATGTAGAAGACACAGCCTTTTTAAATATCTCGTGTAAGGATGACAACCGAGAAAACATAATTAATCTAAATATTGATTTTACGAGACACGATAAAAAAAGAGAATGTGTAGTCATTGGATCAAATGGAACACTAAAATGGGATGGCTTTAAAAATAGAGTCGATTTTTTTTCAAAGGATTTAAAAAAATGGAAAAAGATATTTTCTTGTAATCAAAGTGTTTACGATATGTATAGATTAGAATGGAAACATTTTTTTTCTGCTATAAAGAATAAAAAAATATCTAACATAAATAATATTTCAGAAAGTATACAAGTATTAAAGTTGATAGAGCAGGCCGAAAAGTCCAATAAATTAAATGGAAAGAGAATAATGATCTAATGAAAGAAAATATTATTCCCTTAATTTGCGCTAGAGGTGCATCAAAAGGTATTCCTAACAAGAATATTATTGATTTTTGTGGCAAGCCTCTAATCGGTTGGGCAATTGAACAAGCTAAATCACTTAAATTTGTTGATGAGATTTTTGTATCTACTGATTCAGACCAAATATCTGAAATTGCAACTAAATTTGGTGGTAAAGTTATTTTTAAAAGACCGAAAGAATTATCGTACGATGACACATCTGAATTCTTGGTTTGGAAACATGCGATTCAAGAAATAGAAAAGTATTATAATAAATCTTTTGAATTTCTCCTTTCTATTCCTACAACATCACCTCTAAGAGCTAACAAAGATATTGAGAGATGCATTGAGAAATTAATGAATTCAAAGGCAGATTGTGTAACTTGTGTAACCACTGCACATCGTAATCCCTATTTCAATATGATTAAAATTGATCAAATTGGAAACGTTCATAAGGTTATGCAACCAGAGAAGGATATCTATAGAAGGCAAGATGCGCCTGAAGTATACGACGTTACCACAGTCGCTTTTGCTGCTAAAACGAAGTTTATAAAAAGTAATGATTCAATATATGACGGCACGGTCAAAGCAATAAAAGTACCAGTAGAAAGATCAATTGATATTGATACTAAATATGATCTTAAGTTAGCTGAGCTTATCCATAAAAATTATAATGTTATAAATGAATAATTTAAAAATAACAATTATCTGGGAATCTCAGGTTTGGGGAGGGGTTGATAATTACCTATTCTACTTACTGCAAAATTGGCCAAATAAGAATGATGAATTTTCAATCATTTCTAATTCACAAAATAAAGGATTAGAAAATCTTAAATCCATTATGCCTGATAAAATTAAAATCAAATATTTTTATATTGATCATATTTTTAGAATTGAAGTAAATAATTTTTATACTGATGCATTAAACTTATTTTTCACACCATTAAATTTTCTAATCAATTATTTTAGGTTCAAAAGATTTTACAGAAAAATTAATTTAAAAAGTGATATTTTAATTAGTCAGTGTGGTGGATATCCAGGGACTTTTTTTACGCAAGCAGCCTTGATTGCCTCCTACAATTTAAGTGTAAAATTTAGGAGCATGGTTATCCATCATGCTCCCAAAAAGCCTAGATTATTTTTACAAAACTTCAGTAAACTAGTCGATAGACTTTTAGCGAAGATACTTAATAGTGTTATTTTTGTCTCAGATTCAACAAGACTCCATACTGAATTTAAAACATACTTGCTTGAAAATGAAAACGATATTCACCCTGTTGTAATAAGAAATGGAATAGAAATTGAGAACATCGGTAACAATAACTCATTTGACTACGGGAAACATTTATCTATTGATACCACAAAAATAAATTTTGGTATTTTGGGTAGGGTTGAAAGAGAAAAGGGTCATGAAGATTTGATAAATGGAATCAATGCATTGCCAGATAGTATAAAGGAAAAAATTAGGCTATATGTTATAGGTAAGGGAAGTTATCAAATAGAACTAATGTCATTAGTAAAAAGATTGAGTTTAGAAAAGAATGTAAGCTTTACAGGTTATATTAAAGGAAATTCAATTGACATAATACAAAAGCTTGATGTCATTGTATCAGCTTCGCGTAATTTTGAGGGCTTTGGACTTAGTATAGAAGAGGCCTTACTTATGAAAAAACCCTTTATTTCAACCGATGTAGGAGCACTAAAATATTTTAAAAATGACTCATTTGGAATTGTAATTAAGCCAGGACATGGGGAATATTTTAAAAATGCAATTATTAAGATGATAAAAAATATAAATATATATAAAAATAATTTAGAAATTAGTAATACAGATTTCTACTCAGCAAAAAAGATGTCTGAACTATATTATAAGCATTTGACCAGTAAACTAATTTAAAATAGGCAATGAAGTATTTTATAAAAAATATATTAAGATTTTTCAAATTAAAATTAAAAAAAATACATCCATATAATATTTTTGATTTTGAAAACTTTTTATTACGATATCTAAAAAGTCAAAATAGTCGAAAAATTAATCTTGTACAAATTGGAGCATATGATGGCCATTTATATGATCCGATAGAAAACATTCTTCATACTAATGCATCTAATTTACGAAGTTACTTACTCGAGCCACAAATAGAACCTTATCAAAAACTTACTGAAAAATATAAAAGTTATAAAGATATAATACCTTTAAATTATGCAATACATCCGAGTAAGGATAGTTTTTTTCTTCATAGGGTAGATGCCTCTTCGATCAATAATGCTTCAAGTTTTCTAAACGGCACAGGGTCTTTTAGTCTTAAGCATGTTAAAAAGTTTGTAGGTAATAAAAAATTAAAATTGAGCAAAATTAAAGTAAAATGTATCTCTATTAATAAATTGATGGAAAAATATAAACTTAATAAAATAGACATTTTGATTATTGATGCAGAAGGCTTTGATTATGAAATATTAAAATCAATAAATTTTAAAAAGGTAAAACCTCAAATTATTAGATTTGAACATGGCATTAGGGACTCTGTAATGTCAAATGCAAAGTTTACAGAAATATGTAATATATTAAATAAACATAAGTACCAAATTATTGCCGAAAGTTATGACGCAACTGCATTTTTGATAAATAGAAAAGAATTAATTTTTTAAGAAATCATGTCATATTTAAGTGAAACAAAAGTCGTAATTCTATGTGGAGGAAAAGGTACAAGAATTTCTGAGGAAACGCATCTTAAACCTAAGCCATTAATTCAAATTGGTAACCATCCAATTCTTTTCCATATTATGAAAACTTATGCAAATTATAATTTTAAGAATTTTGTTCTAGCTTTAGGCTATAAGGGCCAGCTTATAAAAGACTACTTCTTAAATTATCAAAATATTTCAAACAGCATTTCTCTTGATATGAAAAATGATAAAGTTTCAAAATTAACTCAGGAGAATTTAGATTGGAATATTGAAATGATTGATACAGGGGCAGAAGTTATGACGGGAGGAAGACTTTTGCGGTTAGTAAATTCATTAGAAAAAGCTGAAAATTTTATGCTTACTTATGGCGATGGTTTATGTAATGTAAATATCGAAAGTTTATTGCAATTTCATCTTGATCATAAAAAGATTGCTACAGTCACTGCAGTGAAACCTCAGGCAAGATTTGGTTCTTTAAAAATAAAAAATAGCCTTGTCACAAGTTTTGAAGAAAAAAATATCGATAATCAAGATTGGATAAATGGTGGTTACTTTATTTTTAATCGAAAGATATTTGAATATTTAAAAGATGATAGCACAATACTAGAAAGACGCCCGCTTGAAGAACTCGCAAAAAGAGGCGAGCTTGCTGCTTATCAGCATAAAGGTTATTGGCAATGTATGGATACGCTTCGTGATAAGGAAATATTAGAGCAAGATTACAATAATGGTGAACCGCTATGGTTTGTAGATTAAAAAAATATGAAAAAAAGAAATAAATTACTTATTTTTGAAGATCTTAATTTTATAAGAAAAAACTGCAAAAGAGAATTAAATAAACTTGCTGGAAGTAAAATCTTATTTACAGGCGGAGCTGGTTTTTTAGGCTATTATTTTATACAAGCACTTCTTTTTGAAAATAAATACTCAAGTAACAAAATATCAATAGATGTATATGATAATTATATAAGAGGAAGAAAGCTATGGATAAAAAAACTAGCAGCAGAAAATAAAAACCTTAAATTAGTTAAAAAAGATATATCTAAAAAATTTTCAATATCAAAAAAATATGATTATATTATTCATGCAGCATCAATTGCATCGCCCACTTATTACCGAATATACCCTTTGCAGACAATTGATGCAAATATCAATGGTATAAGAAATATTTTAGAAAATTCTGTAAAAATGAAATCCCTCAAAGGACTAATTTTTTTTTCAAGCAGTGAAATATATGGAGATCCAGATAAAAAGAATATTCCAACAAATGAAAATTATAGAGGTTTTGTATCATGTGATGGCCCAAGAGCATGTTATGATGAATCTAAAAGACTTGGTGAGACTCTATGTAACGTTTTCTATAATCAATACAATATACCCGTTAAAATAGTGAGACCTTTTAACAACTACGGTCCTGGACTTGACATAAACGATAAAAGAGTTGTTCCAGATTTATGTAAAAATATTTTAGATAACAAAAATTTAACATTGTACTCCGATGGGCGAGCAAAAAGAACATATTGTTACATTGCAGATGCCATATGCGGATATATAAAAGTTTTAGTTAATGGAAAAAATGGAAATGCATATAATATTGGAATGGATCAGCCTGAAATATCAGTTATACAACTTGCAAAAAAAATTGAGAAAATAGCAAAGATAAATTATGGGTATAATAAAAAAATAATTTTTAAAAAAAATAGCGACATAAATTACCTTATAGATAACCCTAAAAGAAGGTGTCCAGATTTATCTAAATCAATTAAAGATTTATCGTATAATCCGCAAATTAGTTTAGAAAAAGGATTAGCGAATACTCTTAGATGGTATAAAGAAATTATAAATGAAAGTTAGTATAATAGGTTCAGGATATGTAGGGTTAGTTACTGCTGCTTGCTTTTCTGATATTGGACATAGTGTGACATGTATCGATAATAATAAAAAAATAGTCGATCAATTAAAAAAATCAAAAGTACACTTTTACGAAAAGGGACTGTCAAAAATTATTAAAAAAAATATACAAAGTAAGAATTTAGAATTTTCTTCCTCATTAAAACCATCTTACTTTAATTCAGACATAATTATGATTGCTGTAGGAACACCATATAAAAAAAATGGTATAGATTTAAGTTATATTAAAAATTGCGCAGAGGAAGTTGGCCTACTTATCCAGCACGATAAGAAATTTAGGGTTATTTGCGTAAAAAGTACTGTAGTTCCAGGTACTACAATTAATTTTATTAAAAATATTATAGAAAAAAAATCTGGGAAAAAATTTAAAAAAGATTTTGGACTTGCAAGCAATCCTGAATTTTTAGCTGAAGGTACAGCCATTAAAGACTTTCAAAATCCCGATAGAATTGTGATTGGCATTGAGGATGCAAAATCGAAAGAAAAAATGTCTAAACTCTACTTAAAGTATAAAAATATCGATAAAATTTTCACGAATATAAATACAGCTGAAATCATTAAATATGTTTCTAATTATTATCTTGCAATGAATATCTCATTTTCGAATGAGATTTCAAATATGACAAACATAGTCAGTGATGTTGATGTTTTAGATGTATTAAATGGACTAAAACTTGATAAAAGACTATCTCCAATCGTAAAAAATAAAAGATTAAGTCCTGGACTAATGAATTTTATACACCCAGGAGTTGGTTTTGGAGGGTCTTGTTTTCCAAAAGATTTAAATGCATTGTATTCATTTTCAAAAGAAAACAAGTTTAAATCAAGATTACTAAAATCTGTAATAGAGATTAACGATAAACAGTTTTTGGAGATTATTAGTATAGCAAAAAAGAAAATTAAAACCTTTAAGAATAAAAAAATTCTTGTTTTAGGTTTATCTTTTAAACCTCAAACAAGTGATGTTAGGGAAAGTCCATCAATAAACATAATCAAAAAATTAATATCGCTTGGAGCTAAAGTATGTGCGCATGATCCAAAAGCAATAAATGAATTTAAAAAAGTTTATACAAATAAAAATCTCTATTTTGAAAGAAATTTAGATAAAGCTAAAAATTTCTCAAATATTATTTTTTTAATAACAAGTTGGCCTGAATATAAGGAGTTTATTAAAAAAAATAGTAAAAAAAATATAATACTATTTGATGGCAGAAGATATATTAAGAAAAATCTCGTTAAGAATTACAGTGGAATTGGACTAAAATGAAGAACTTATTAATAATAGGCGGTACTGGTTTCATAGGCAGCTCTTTCATAAGGCAAAATTTGGATAAATATAATTTTGTTTCAATTTCAAGAAAAACACCAAAAAAAAAAGTTGAAAAAAATAATATTCGTTATTTAAGTATAGATCAAAAAGACGAAGTAAATGAATTGCTCAAAAATCATAATTTCTCTTATGTGATATCAAGTTTTGGAGAGATAAATCACGACTCCTTTTTTTGCGGTGGAGATCAAGTACTAATGAGCTATTTCAACGCTCATTTAGATATACTATCAAAATTAAATTTTAAAAATATAAAACAGTTTATACATATAGGAAGCGCAGACGAATACGGTGTGTCAGAAATTCCTTTGGTTGAAGATGTAAGAGAGTCACCTTTAACGCCTTATGGAATATCACGGCTTGCTATTTCATCTACTTTGATGATGTTAGCCAAAACTGAAAAACTGCCTATAAAAATACTAAGAGTATTTTTACCCTACGGTCCATTTCAACAAAAAAATAAAATTATACCATATATAATTAATAATATTTTGATGAAGAATAAAATTAAATTAAGTGAAGGAAATCAAAAGAAAGATTTTTGTTATATATCAGATGTAAATAACGCTATAAGTAAAGTACTTAATTCCAATAATGAAGGCTACGGTATTTATAATGTAGCTTCAGGAAAACCAATTACTATCAAAGAACTCACTGCCAAAATTATAAGTTTAATGGGAGAGGGTGAACCTTTATACGGTATGCACGTTCATAAAAATAAAGTTGTAGATAATCAATATGCAAGTATTAAGAAGTTTAGTAAAGAATTTAAATGGTCTCCCGAAGTCAGTTTAGAAAAAGGGATTATCAAAATGATTGAATATTATAAAGCGCAACTTTGAAATATAATCCACTAGTATCAGTAATCGTAAATTGCCATAATGGAGAGAGATACATAAAGGAGGCAATAACCAGTATTTTAAATCAAACATATAAGAATTTTGAATTAATTATTTGGGATAACTGCTCAAGTGATAAAACAAAATATATTATTGAGAGTATTATTGATAGAAGAATACGTTATTTTTATTCAGATACAAAAGTTACTTTATATCATGCAAGGAATTTAGCATTAAATGTTATACAAGGGGATTTAATCACTTTTCTTGATGTAGATGATGTTTGGTTAACTAGTAAGCTTGCAGTACAGGTTGAAAAATTTAGAAAAAATACGAGCTTAGGTGTTGTTTACTCAAATTATTTAATTAAAAATGAGTTTAATAGCAAGACTAAGAAAAGAAAGTGGTTTGCTCTTCCTAAAGGATATATTATCAACTATTTATTAAAAGATTATTGTATTGGCTTACTCACTATAATGATAAATAGAAATGTTTTTAGTGAAGATGGTTATAAATTTAATCCATCTTATGACATCATAGGTGATTTTGAGTTAATGATGAAATTATCGATTAAATATGAGTTTGATTCAATTAATAGGCCACTAGCAATATATCGATTACACGATAAAAATATTTCAAACAATAAAGAGAGAGAAATTTATGAACTTAAAAAATGGTATTCTGAAAATGAACACTCAATTGATTTAAAAAAATCAAGAAATTTAGAATATCTACGTTATAAAATAAGGTATTTAGAGATCTTATCTAATATTAATAAATTAGAGTATATTGATTTATTACAAAGTATGTATGAATTAAAATATCCTTCATTGATAATTAAATTATTAATAAAATTTATACTAGGAAAGATTAATTAGATTTAAGATAAATGATTATTGGAGTAAATTGTTTTAATATTTCTGGAGGTGGCACATTAAATCATCTTGTTAATATTTTAAAAAAAAATAGAAATAAAAATAAAATTGTTGTTTGGGCAGGAAAAAATGCCCTCTCAAAGATACCAACAAAAAGAAATATTGTAAAAAAAGAGGTTCATATATTAAACAGAAATCTAATATTCAGAATAATATGGCAGATCTTTTTTTTGCCAGGTCAAATTAGAAAAGAGAAGATTGATTTACTTTTTAATCCTGGGGGCGTTTATACAGGAGGATTTAAAAATAATGTTACAATGAGTCAAAATATTTTACTTTTTGATGATAAAGAGTGTGATCGTTTTAAATTTAAATTTAAATATTTAAAATTTAAAATTCTAAAATATGTTCAAATCTATACATTTAATAATTCAAAAGGCATAATATTTCTAAATAAATATGCTCATAAATGCATCTCTCCTTATTTGAATAATAGAAAGAAATCTTATGCGATAATACCTCATGGAGCTCCTAAATTAGCTCATTCTGTAAAGAGAAATAATTATAATATTAATATTAAAAGTTCAAAAAAAAAATTAAAACTAATTTATGTCTCAACTATTGATTTTTATAAACATCAATGGAACGTAATAGAGTCTGTGGCATATTTACAAAAGAAAGGCTACAATTTAGAGCTTTATTTGATTGGATCTTCTTATTTGCCAGCGTATAAAAAAATGATGAAGGCTATTAAAAAAGTAGACCCAGATAAAAATTTTATAAAATATTTAGGCTTATTAGAAGAGAAAGAATTAAAAAAACACTACAAGACTGCCGACATAGCAATTTTTGGCTCAACCTGCGAAAATATGCCTAATATTCTATTAGAATATATGTCTTATAGTCTACCAATAGTTTGTTCAAAAAAAAATCCAATGCCAAGCATGATTAAAGATGCAGCAATTTATTCTAATTTTGAAAATATTAAGAGCATAACAGACTCTTTAATGCGAGTCATATCATCAAAAAAGTTAAGAGCAAAAATAGGCGCAAGGTCAAAAGTTCTCGTAAAAGATTATGACTGGTCAAAGACAGCGGATAAAACGTTTAATTATTTTGAAGATGTTTATCATGCTCAATAAGTTATTTAATATTCTTTCCTATGTATTAATATTAATTATTTTTTTCATAATTGTAGAAGTATTAAGCATCTTAATTTATCCTGATTTAAAAAATAAATTTTTTTCAGAGTCAAAAAATGAAAATTTTATTGAAGGATTTAGCCAGGGAATAAAATATTACATTGTTTATGACAAAAAAGTTGAACTCTATATAAGAACATCTGTTCATCCTAACAAATATAATAATACAGATAAGCCAGAAAACATTAGTGTTTACCTCCTTGGTGATAGTGTTGCTGGTGGCTACGGAGTTCCTTATGAACAGACATTTCAGAGGATTTCTGAGAGAGTATTAAATTCATCGAGTAAGAATAATTATTATTTTTATACAATAAGTGAGAATGGCAGTATGATAAATAAAATCACACAATGGGTAAATGAAAATAAAAGTTTAGTTGATAAAAATGATATAATTATTTATGAATTTAATTACAATGATGTGAGGCCAGAGTCTTTAAATATTAAAAGTTACAAAAAGGATACTAATTTCATTGAAGCCCTAAGAAACAGTAGCAGAGAATTAAGAAAAAAATATTTAAACTATTCAACTTTTGCTCGAGTAATGCAGCACTATGCAGGAATTTTGTCCAGAAAAACATCAGGGTCTTGCACGTATCGGAGTCATGATGCTTTAGGGCAATACACATTTGCATACGGAGCAAAGGGCTTTGAAAAGGAATCCAGACTTGTATGGGAGACATTTGAAGATGAAATAGTAAAAATAAAAGATAACTTAAAATATAAAAATAGATTTTTTGTTTCTTTATCTCCAATTTCTTTACAAGTGCTAAATCACGAAAAAAATAACAAATACAATCTTGATATCGATTGTTCAACTTTCGATCCAAGAGAAAAATTAATTGATATTTTAGATAAACATAATATTAATTATATTGATCCTCTTATAAGGTTTAATAATTTTATGAGTAAGTTTGAGGTAAGTGAAAATAATGTAAGATTATTTCACAATTATGATACTAATCATCCAAACAATTTAGGACATATGTTAATTGCAGAGGAAAAGATAAGTAAAATATTAAATTTAGATGATTAATACATTTATTGATTTAATTAAGTTTATTATTATCAGAAAAAAATATTGGTTATTACCAATAGTAACTATAATGTTAATTTTTGGTATTTTTTTATTATTAACTGAGGGTAGTGCTTTAGCACCTTTCGTATATACTCTTTTTTAACTAAAGTTCAGATTTTAATAAATTTTGTAATTATGAAGAAAGCTATTATTACTGGTATTACAGGACAAGATGGATCCTATTTAGCTGAGTTCTTAATTGAAAAGGGCTATCAAGTTCATGGTATAAAGAGGAGATCGTCTCTCATAAACACTCATAGGATTGATCACCTATATGAAGAGCCTCAAAAAAAGAAAAAGAAACTAATTCTATATCACGCGGATATGACAGATTCTATAAGTCTTTCTAAGATAATACAAAAAGTTAACCCAGATGAAATCTATAATCTTGCAGCTCAATCCCACGTCGCAGTTTCATTTGAAGAGCCTGAGTACACAGCTAACTCAGATGCGTTAGGAACATTAAGAATACTCGAGTCAATTAGGATGCTTGGATTAAATAAAAAAACAAAATTTTATCAAGCTTCAACTTCAGAGCTATTTGGCGAAAGTTTGCCTCCGCAATCAGAAAGTACACCATTTAAACCATCATCTCCCTATGGAACAGCTAAATTATATGCATATTGGATTACACGCAATTATAGGCAAGCTTACGACATGTTTGCTTGTAATGGTATATTATTTAACCATGAGTCTCCTCGACGAGGCGAAACATTTGTTTCAAGGAAAATAACAATTGGTCTTGCAAGAATAAAAACAGGTTCACAAAAAGAACTTTATTTAGGAAATTTATATGCAAAAAGAGATTGGGGCCATGCAAAAGATTATGTGGAAGCACAGTGGAAAATGCTCCAGCAGAAAAAACCTGATGACTATTGTATAGCAACTGGAAAACAATATTCAGTGAAAGACTTTGTAAATCAGGCATGTGAAGAACTAAATATTAGATTAAAATGGAGAGGAAAGGGTTTAGACGAAGTTGGCATCAATGAGGATACACAAGAAGTGATAATAAAAGTTGATAAAAGATATTATCGCCCACTTGAAGTTCACAGTTTACTTGGAGATATAAATAAAGCAAAAAATAAATTAAAATGGTCACCAAAAATTTCATTTAAGAAATTGGTTAAAGAGATGGTCAATTCGGATCTTCAATTAGCGATTAATAATAAAATTTAGATAAAATTGATTAACAAAAATTCCAATATATTTATTGCTGGTCATAAAGGAATGGTAGGGTCAGCTATTTTAAGAAAGTTAAAGCAAAGTAAATTCAAAAAAGTTAAATACGCATCCAGAAAAGAACTTGACTTTCTTAATCAAGTAATGGTGAAAAAATACTTCAAAAAAAATAGTTTTGACCTCTTGATTATAGCGGCGGCAAAAGTTGGTGGAATAATAGCAAATACTACTTACCCTGCTGACTTTATATATGAAAATTTACAAATTCAGTTAAATCTTATTAATTCAGCTAATGAGGTAGGAATAAAAAAAATTATTTTTCTAGGAAGTTCATGTATTTATCCAAGAATGTCTTCGCAGCCAATAAAAGAGAGTGAGCTTTTAAATGGATATCTAGAAAAAACAAATGAGCCATATGCTATTGCTAAGATAGCAGGCATTAAAATTTGTGAATCATACAATCGACAGTTCAATAGAGATTATAGATCGTTAATGCCTACAAACCTTTATGGTCCAAATGACAATTTTGATAACAAAACAAGTCATGTTGTACCTGGATTAATCAAAAAATTTCATAATGGGAAGATTAATAATAAAAAAAGTGTTGAAGTATGGGGTACTGGCAAATCTCAGAGAGAGCTTATGCATGTAGATGACTTAGCTGACGCGTGTTTAGAAATAATAAAAATATCAAAAAAAAGCTTTAACGAAATTGTTTTGCCAATGCAATCTCACATTAATGTTGGATCTGATATCGAAATTTCAATCAGAGATTTGGCATATAAAATAAAGGAAATAGTTGGTTATAAAGGTAAAATTACATTTAATCATAATTATCCAGATGGAACACCAAGAAAAAAATTAAATTCAAAAATTTTAAAGTCTACTGGCTGGAAGGCAAAAATAGACCTATCAACAGGACTAAAGCAGACCTACGAATGGTATATACAAAATATTAATAGCAAAAATAAATGAAAAAGATTTCTTTAATTACAGTTGTTTACAATGCAGCAGACTATATTGAGCAAACCATCTTAAGTGTCATTAACCAAACCTATTCCAATATTGAGTATATCATTATTGATGGAGGATCTAAAGATGGAACACTTGAATTAATAAAAAAGTATGAGTCAAAAATATCAATTTGGAAAAGTGAAAATGATGATGGAATATATCATGCAATGAATAAGGGTATAAATCTTGCAAGTGGTGAAGTTATAGGATTTATAAATGCTGATGATTTTTATTTTAATGATGATTGCGTTTCTGATATAATGCAAATATTCAATAGCACTGAAACTGATATTTGTTATGGTGACTGCATTCAAGTAAGCAGGAAGAATGTTAATAAAGTAATCAGATACTGGAAGTCTGGTGAGTTTGGTGTTAAGGATTACTCAAAAGGATGGTATCCACCTCATCCTTCATTTTTTGTATCTAAATTTTTATTTAATAAATTTGGTATTTTTGATTTATCATACACAATTGCCTCAGATGTTGATTTGATGTTAAGGTTCATGAGCTCTACAGAAAAACAAATATGTTATTTGCCAAAAATAATTGTAAAAGTGCGTGCTGGGGGACTATCAAATAAAAATATATTAAATATAATTAAGTTAAATGTTGAAATATGGAATTCACTAAAAAAATATCAATTAAATAAAAGTTTAAAGTCTTATATTTTTGGAAAAATATTTTCACGTGCAAGTCAATATCTAAAACTAGGTACATAGTTAAATTAAAGAAAAATGAAAGAACCTGAAAAAAAGTTATTGCTGCTTGAATTAAATGAAATTAATTTTGATATTGTTAAAAGCTATCTTCAGAAATACAACTTTAAAAGCCTAAGAAGAATTTGTGAGGAAAATCTAATAACAACTAGATCAGAAAAAGAATATTCAAAACTTGAACCATGGATACAATGGGTATCTGCCCACACAGGCCTCGAAGCTGACGAACATAGTGTTTACAGACTAGGTGATATTATTAATAATAACAAACTGGATCAAATCTTTGAGGTTGTTGAAAATAAAGGTTTCAGAGTCGGTGCTGTGTCACCAATGAATGCTGTGAATAAATTAAAAGACCCAAAGTATTTTATTCCTGATCCGTGGACTGAAACAAAGAGTGATAATTCATTTTGGAGTAAAAAACTTTCCACTACTATCAAGCAAGCAGTAAATGACAATGCAAAAAATAAAATTACATTAATATCATATTTGATACTATTTTTAGCAATTCTCCGATTTGCAAAATTCAAAAATTATTTCACATATTTTAAATTAGCAATATTGAGTTTTTCAAGGCCATGGAATAAATCACTTTTTTTGGATCTATTTCTTTCAGATATTCATTACTCGTTTGTTAAAAAACACAACCCAAATTTTTCGACATTATTTTTAAATGCTGGTGCTCACATTCAACATCATTTTTTTTTAATGTCTCATTTAATTCTCAGTAAAAAAAAGGTATCTAATAAGGTAAAATTAGATCCAATAAAAGAAATGTTCAAAATATACGATAGAATCATCGCAGATTATCTTACTTTTCAGGGTTATGAATTAATAATTGCCACTGGATTGAGTCAGACTCCTTATTCAAAACCTACCTATTACTACCGTCCAAAAGACCATGCGTCATTTCTAAAAAAACTTAATATTAAATATTTGTCAGTCTATCCAAGAATGACAAGAGATTTTTTAATTGAACTAAATAGTGAATTGGAAGCAGCCGAGACTGAAAGGAAATTAATCAGTACAAAAGTAATATCTAATGATGATAATGGTAATGATTTATTTTCTGTAGATAATAGGGGTAAAAGTCTTTTTGTGTCTCTTATATATGACAAAAAAATTGAGAAGGACGATCAAGTTATCTTAGAATGCAAAAATAAAATTCCATTATACTCATTAGTAAGTTTTGTTGCTATAAAAAATGGAGAGCATTGTGAAAAAGGATATTGTTTTTATAGTAAAGGAATTAAAAAATTTCAACCTTTAGAAAATTCCCATGTAAAAAATATTTTTTTTTCAATTGAAAATTATTTTAATACATAATCATGGGTATAATAAAATTATTTTTATTTATCATAATAATAAACACTATTATTTATTTTAGATTTAATTACTTTAGTAGGCTTATAAATATAAATGATAGCCCTGATGAAAAAAGAAAATTACATTCAAAAGTTACCCCGTTATTTGGCGGCCCTCTAATTTACTTTAATATTTTAATATTTATTAGCTCAATAATCATTTTATCGATTGATTTTAATAATCAAAATAATTTAATAATTGGAAAAATATTATCGTATCATACATTTTTTTCATTTTTTATAATACTTAGTTTAATATTTTTTGTTGGAATAATTGACGATAAATACAGCGTTAATGCAAATCTAAAATTCTTCATATTCATATTAATAATTTTGAGTTCATTGTTAATAGATGAAGAAATGATTTTATCAAAAATAAGATTTTCTTTTATGGAAAATGAATTGCATTTGGGCATGTTATCAATTCCGTTTACAATTCTATGTTATTTACTTTTCATCAATGCAGTTAATATGTTTGATGGAATAAATTTACAATTAGGTAGCTATAGCTTTATTTTTTTATCTTTTTTAATACTTAATAATATTGAAATTATTTTTTGTACTTTAATGTTACTAAGTATTGTTACTTATATTATTCTTAATTTTAGAAATATGTCATTTATGGGAGACTCAGGATCCTTAATGTTAGCTTATATATTTGGGTATATTTCAATTAAATATTATAATTATAACTTAATTCAAAATGCAGATGAAATATTTTTATTAATGTTAATACCAGGTTTAGATTTATTAAGAGTCACAATAATTAGAATAATTAAAAAACAAAGTATATTTAATCCAGATAGGATTCATATACATCACTTAATAAATGATAAATATGGTTACGTAGTAGCAATAACTTGGTTAGTATTTATAATTGGTTTACCTATAATTTTGTTTCACCTCACTAACTATATTTTATTAAGTATTTTTTTAGGTACTATATTTTATTTACCAATTTTATTTGTAAGCAGAAGAAAATTGTAAACACATATGAGTTCACAAAATATATTATTAATAGGAGGCGCAGGATATATTGGTTCTCACTTGTATCTTGAATTAATCAAAAACCATTATGAGCCAATTATCGTAGACAATTTAAGCAACTCTTCAAAAAAATTAATTGAAAATTTAAAGAAAATTACAGGTAAGAAAGTAAAATTTTATCAATATGACATGATTGAAGGAGAAGAAATAAAAAAAATTATTAAAAAATATAAAATAAAAAGTGTTATTTTGTTAGCCGCTAAAAAATCAGTTGAGGAGTCAATTAAATTTCCAATTAAATATTTTAAAAATAATATAGCAGAACTTATATACCTTTTAGAAAGTATAAAAGATACTAATTGTGAAAATTTAATTTTCAGCAGTAGTGCATGTGTATATGGTGATACTGATATGTCGCCAATAATAGAAACTCATCCAACCTCATCAACTAATCCTTATGGTCTATCAAAAATTATTAGCGAAAAAATACTTAGCTCTTTCGTTGAAAATCACAAAAATTTTAAATTATGCATTTTGAGATATTTTAATCCAGTTGGTTATCATGAAAGTGGATTAATAGGAGAAAATAGCAGCAGTTTAGCAAAAAATCTTTTTCCAAATATAGAATCTGTAATCATGAATAAAAAAAGTAAATTCTCGCTTTATGGAACAGATTATAATACTAAAGATGGAACATGTATAAGGGATTTTATTCATATTGATGATTTATCTAGTGGCCATTTAGCTGCATTAAAATATCTTGAAAAAAAGAAACAGAATTTAATAGTAAATTTAGGTAGTGGAAAAGGATATTCAATTTTAGAAATATTAGAAAACTATCAAAATATTGCAAAAAAAATGTTTCATATTGAACATTGTAATCGAAGATCAGGAGATATTCCTAAAATCTATGCAGATGTGTCAAGAGCAAAAAGCTTACTAAATTGGGTACCTAGAAAAAATCTAAATGAAATGATTTCTAGCAGTTTAAATTATGCTAAAAAAAATGTTAATTAGTTTAAAATATATACATTATATTTTAAAAGTGATAAGAATTATCTAAAATTAATTTTACGCTTATTATCATGAATAATGAAATTGAAAAAGATTCTAAAAAAAAACTACCTAATGAAATAGATATATTAATATTTTTCGACTTCATATATCACTCTAGATATTTTATAATTATTTCTACGGTATTAATCTTCATAGTATTATTAATTTTTTCAATTAATTCGAATACTTTTTATAATCATTCATATTCTTTAAAACTTAATCAAGAAATTATTAAAGATGATAGAAGCTTTAATAATCAGGTATTAGCAAAGCGTTTAACAAACGAAATAGGAAATGTGCATAGTATAAACATAGATCAAAAACTTTATGAAACATTGTTTGATGAATATGGAGAAGATGCTAATTTATATTTAAATAATTTCAAAATCTCTGAATATTTATTTAATGAAGAAAGTCAAAGCTTAATATTTGCAGATATTTTTGTGGAAAATGCAAAAGATCAAAGCCTAGATTATTTTTTAAACTCAATAATTAAATATTATGAAGAGTCATCTATTGAAAAAATTATTTCAGAATTAAAAAGAGAGAAGGAGTTAAAAGCAAGCTTAATAAATGCTTTAAGTGAAAGTTTCGAAAAAGAAATGATAGACGATACAATTTACTTCCAATTGCAAAAGAAATTGGAAAATTATGAAAATTCAGAAGTATTTCGTGCAGATGGAAGCTTTGTAGATAATATTAGTTTCGAAATTGCCGTAAAAAGATTAAATTTAACTGCTTCAATAGCTCAAATTAGTGAAATTATTGAATTTTTAGAAGATGATAGTAAAACTGATAGTCATTTTTATTTTATTTATAAGAATTATGTTGAAAGTCAAAAAACCTTAAGTTTCACTGTGGCACTTATGTATACTTTATACTTTTTCATTGGTGTAATTTTTCTATCTATAATCTATCATTTAGTTAGTTTGTACGTTAAACATAGAGCTTTATAAAATCAATTATTTAAGAAATAAATTGCTACCATGTAATTTATTAGTAAGTTCAAAATGCTTATAAGCCTATTCGATCTAAGATTAACAATTGTTTATATCGTTTTTATCATTCTAAACTTTATCTACTTTCAAAACTTTACCATTTATCATGCAGAGATCTATAATGATACATACTTTTTTGAAAATTTCTATTTTGCATTTAACTCAGATCACGATAAAAGTTACGTACATCATTTCCAGAGACTAGTAGAAAATTATCGTATAGGAGACCTCTCAATACAAAATGGAATTTCATACTTTTATTATTTTCTGTCCCTTATATTTAAATTTGACAAAAGTAATATCTTAATAACATCTTTTATCGTTAACAACATTTTTGTAATAGTAGGCTATATATATTTCTCAAAAATTAAAACACAAATACTAAAATTAAATAAAAATACGAATTATTTGTACTTTTTGAATCCCTTATTAATTTGGCATTCTCAGCTTATTAATAAAGATATGATAATTATGGCATTAGTATTAATGGTTAGTTTTTATATCTACAAAAAGAGAATAATCTTTGTAGCAATTATTTCAGGTTTTATTTTTCTCGTACGCTATTTTTTAGGACTTATAGCACCTGCAACACTGTTAGCTTTGAAAATAAAAAATCAATATTTAATAGTATTTATTTTTTATACAATAATAATGTTTTTAACAGCCTACATTTACTCTCAATCTGAAAGGACAATTTTTTTAATAAACAGGATGTATCCTGGTAGAGAGTTTGAAATGGGTGTTACAGGTATTTCTTCACTTGTTGTGCATATTAATTTTAATTATTTTTACAGCGGGAATTTTTTACTTGGGCCTGCTAAGGCCATGGCTTATTTATATGATCTAATAAGATGCTATGACTTTATTCATGTAGGTAGAATAAATTTGCATTTACTCTTTCATATTCCGATTGTGACTTATTTTCTTTATAATTTACGAACAATCTTTGCTGTTCTTATAAATCTTGAATATTTAAAAGAAATAAATTTATGGCCACTATTTTTAATAATGATAATTTTGTTTTTTGTATTTTTAGGTTCACCTTTGGTTCATGCAAGGTATTTATTTATTATTTTCTACTTACTCGTTCTAATAATTATGAAGTGGAACAGCAATATGAGAGCAATTAATGCAAAAAAATAACTTCTTAAATATTTTTTTTAATAACAATAATTTTCTCTCTATTTATAATTTGATTCGATCATTATTAATACTCACGCCTCTCTTTGCGATTATTGGAAATGCAGTGCTTAATATAGGTCTTACATTAATCTTAATATTATTTTTAATTTATTCAGTAAGAGAAAAATTAAATGAATATTGGTTCAATTCTGCATCTTTAATATTCTTTATCTTTTACTTAAATTTGATAATATCTTCCTTATTAAGTGATTTTAAGATTAATTCATTAGAGTCAAGCTTATTTTATTTTCGTTTTTGGCCTGTGGTGCTTGCCTTCTGGTATTTTTCTAATAACGACAAAAGATTCAATTACATATTTTTTTGCACTCTGTTAATTACGTTTATAGTACTTACCTTCGATGGATTACTGCAGTATTCGACAGAATTGAATTTATTAGGATTTGAAAAAAATATTAATAGAGTTGGGGGGCTATTTGATGACGAACTTGTCCTAGGGTCATATTTAACAAGATTAATGCCGATATTGTTTGCTTTTATGTTCTTATTCTATAGCGAAAAACCAAGGGTATTCTTATTATTTTTGCTTCTGATTATATCTGTTGATGTTACAATATACATCTCTGGAGAAAGAACTGCTTTTTCTTTATTATTTTTTGCAACACTTTTGATCATTTTTCTCACTAGTAAATACAAAATATTAAGATTAATTACATTTTTTGTATCTATCCTTTTAATTATTTATATTTCTCTGACTGATAATATTGTTAAAGAGCGTGTAATAACAAATACAATCGAATCTATAGGCTTAGACACAATTATTGAAAATGATCAGATAAATGGAGATGAGATAAAAAACGATAAAGATATAACTATTTATTTTTTTTCAAAGCAACATCATAACTTTATGAATATTGCAATTGCAAGTTTTTCTGATAATTGGCTGGTGGGAACAGGACCAAAAACTTTTAAATTTACATGTAAATTAAAAGAGTATAGACAAAAAATAATTCCAGTTGATGGTAATATGAATGACGGATGCAGTACTCATCCACATAATTTATATTTGCAAGTTGCTTCTGAAATCGGGATAATAGGACTTTCAATCATAGTAGTATTATTGATATACATCATAAAAGTTTTTCTTATACAATTTTATCATATTATATTTAATAAAAAAACAAATTACACAGACTACCAAATATGCTTGATTGTTGCGTGCATGATTAGCTTATGGCCAATTGCTCCAAGTTATAACGTATTTGGCACATGGATTAGCTTTATATTTTATTTACCTATAGGATTTCTATTATCATCCCTTAATTTTTGTAATCTTAAAAAATATTAGTATTTATTTTATATTTTTTTACATATAAAAAAAATTGATGGAGACAGTGATCTTGGAACTATTCTTATTGGAGAAGTAATTAAAACTGTATCAAAATAAAACCTTAAATTATAATAAAGCACTCTCCAATCAAAACCTTTATGACCATCAGTATGGGGCTTAATATTATTAGTTAAATATAAAGTTGAATAAATTGTCTCTTTTAACGTGTATTCCTTATGTCTGACATATCTCATCAGAAAACTTCCTAAATTTTTAATAAAAATTGCTGGCCCAATTTCATTTGGAACATTTACATACATATACTTAAAATCAATTTTTGAAATTAGATTTATAGCATTATTCCGAGCATCAAGGAGCATATGTTCAAAGCAATCAAATGAAATTATAAAATCAACCTTATTTATCTTTGATAAATAATTGTCTGCACTAGATTTTATAATTGTAAATCTATTATCGTCAGCAAAGTTTTCTTTAGCCGCATTAATAAAATCATCTCTTATTTCAACTCCAATATATTCAAAATTTTTGATACGATCTCTTAATTCATTAAAAATGTATGCAGGCCCACATCCTAAGTCCAGTATTGTTATTTTATGGTCATTTTTTTCATTAATTCCTTGAGCTAATAAGTGAGAAAAAAATAATTTGTGTTTATTAGAGTGTAAATATCTTGTGATTGAATTATATTCAAGTGTCTGTTCGTAGAAAGTTTTTTTCATTTAATTTATTTTTACATGTAATATATGTTAAATATGAATATATTAAATCAAAAATATTTTAATAATGTGGAAAGTAAAAAAGTCTAAAGTTCACGGATCTGGAGTATTTGCGTCATGCGATATACAAAAAAATATCCGTATAATTGAATATGTTGGAGATAAAGTAACAAAATCAGAAGGAGACATTCGATCTGAGAGACGAATAAAAAAATATTTAAATTCAAAAAAAACAGGCTCTGTATATATATTCGAATTAAATAATAAATATGATATTGACGGATCACCGTTATATAATAAAGCAAGATATATAAATCATTCGTGTAGGCCTAATTGTGAAGTAGTAATTACCCGTGGCAAGATCTGGATAAAATCAATAAAAAAAATAAAAGAAAATGAAGAATTAAGCTATGATTATGGATATGATTTTGATAAAGATGATTTTAAAGATCATGTTTGTAAATGTGGTTCTTCAAATTGTATAGGTTATATAATTTCAAAAGACGATTGGCCAAAATATAAACGTTTAATAAAAAAAATTAAATGATTAGACCAGCAGTATTTTTTGATCGAGATGGAACTTTGAATGTTGATAAAGGATATGTTTATAAGATAAGTGATTTTGTATGGATTGATGGGGCAAAAGATGCAATCAAGTATTTTAATAAAAAAAAATATTATGTAATTGTAATTACTAACCAATCAGGATTGGCTAGAAATTACTATAATGAAGAGGATTTAATAAAACTTCATAATTTTATGAATTCTGAATTAAAAAAGGAATCAGCTCTTATTGATGATTTTTTTTACTCCCCAT
>MDSV01217768.1_pt1 | contig 31931 bp, 15 predicted proteins | sample 810851 | NCBI WGS metagenome assembly MDSV01 (sample SAMN05326640, study PRJNA326480) | marine metagenome | isolation source: seawater | place: Atlantic Ocean: North East | collected 2012 | reverse complement strand
GGGGGGGGGGGGGAAGAACGGCCCGGGCGCGTTGTCGGGCGGCGGCGAAAACGCCTCCTGCGGCTTGGCGAGCGCCGCGAAACGCGAATCGAGCGGCGAAGTCGCCGGCGCCGCGGTCGCAACCGAGGAAACCGCGACGCTCCCGCCGACGCTCGCGTCACGCGCGCTCACTTTCTTGTCGCCTCCCCCCGCGGCTATGTCGTCCAGCGCGCGGTCGACGCGGTCCAGGTGGTCGTCCACGAGCCGCGCGACGCCCGCGTGCATCGCGTCATCCTCCTCGGCGTGCGTGCGCGTCGGGTCCGGATCGGCGCTCGCGGCGGCCGCGCCGGGGACGCCGAGGCGCTCGAGCGCCCGGCCGAGCCGGCCGCGCGCGGCGCGCAGACGGTCCGTGAACTCGCCGAAGTGTGCGCAGTAGTAGTGCTCTGCGTCGAGGGGTTCGGGTGTGTGACGGGCGTGACGGTCAGGGGGTCGCGGCGGGGGGGCGCACGACGGCGGCGGCGGCGGGGAGACTCGGCACTCGAGAGGTTCGTTCGCTCGGGGTCGAGTCGACGGACCTCCTCGCAGGGGAAGTTCCGCGGACTTTCCCTCCCCCACAGCCTTGGAGAGCGCGGGGAGCGCCTCGAGGAACGCCTCCGCGCGCTCGCGCTTCGCGCTCGTCATCGCGAGGACGCGTCGCGCGACCACGACAGTGACGCGCGGGTCGGGGCGACCGAGAAACTTTTTTGCGAGCGACCGAGCGGGGAAGATGACGACGGCGAAAACACGGCTTCTAAAATATGGCGCTCGTGTACTGACGCGTCTTTGTGTCGACATTCGTTCCGCGCGCGCTCCCTCGTCGTCCGCGACGTCAGAAGACCTCTCCAACGCACGCCTCCGTCAGGACGCGCCACATCATGTCCTTCGTCTCCGGGTCGGAGATGACCGCTCTCTCCGCTCTCGGGTTCTTGAACGTTCCGCCGGTCGCGATCGCGACCGGAGGGCCGAACGCGGTGACGTGCTTGGGCTCGTAGAAGTCCCCGGATGCCGCCTCCGGGTGGAGACACGCGCGCGTCAGCGGGAGAGACCCGTCGCGCGCGCCCTGCCCCGCCAGCGTGAACACCAGGTTTGCTTCCCAGGCCCGCATGTTGCGGAACGACTGGTTGGTGGTGACCTGCAGGTTCGTGGCCGCCAGCCCCGGGCTCGCGACGAGCGACTTCACCTTGGAGTTTTTGCGAAGCAACTTTTCGCGGAACAGCTCGGACAACGCGGCGTTGGCCAACTTTGTTTGGCCGTACCTCTGCCACGCGGGGCCCACCGAGAACATGCCTGACGCGCCCGGGGTGTCCCCGGCGAGCGGCTTCGGCAACGGACGCTCGGCGCTCGTCTTCGCGAAGAAATCGCGCACCAGCTTTCCTTTGCTCGGGATCATGCGCGCGCCAGAGCTGTGCTGCACGACCCGCGCCTCTCCGCGTCTCTCGGCGGCGCGCTCCAACAGCGGAAACGTCTCCTTCAGAAGCAACATCTGCGCTAACACGTTCACCTGCGCCTCGCGGTTGTACCCGTCCTCGGTGACCTCGTCGCGAGCAGCCATAGTGCCCGCGTTCAAGCACAGCACGTCCAGACACCCGTCGTCGCGCTTCGCGCAGAGCTTCGCGAGCTCCGCCGCGCACCACCGTGCGGAAGCGAAAGAGAGGAGATCGCACTCGACGGTGTGGATCTCGGTTTCGCTCCCGTGTGCCTTCGCGAAGGCGCGGACCTCCTCCTCGGCGGCGGCGCTTCGCGGGGACGCGCGGTTCAGCATCACCACACGCTTCGCACCGAGAAGCGCGGCGTGCTTCGCGAGCCAGATCCCGAGCCCGTTCGCCGTCGCGCCGGTCACGGCGACGGTCTTCCCGGCGGCGGCATCCGGGGGGATGTCTTTCGCGAAGTAATCCCGCCAGTACGACGTCTTGTCGTACTTCGCGCGGGAGTACGAGCCCCCCATGTCGCGCGCGGAGGCTCTTCCCGGACGGAGAGCAGACCGCCCCGGGAAACGAGATGTCGCGACCGCGCGGACGACGCGCGACGCCACGTGAGCGCCCACCCCGGCGCCCTGCGACTCGAAACGACTCCGCTGGGCGCTTCTCGGGAGTTGAGAAAAACAATAAACAACGAGAAAACGTACAACAGCGCAGTCTTCAGCGCGCTGGGCGCTTCTCAGCCGAGGTCTCCGCGGAGGTCTCCCGCGCGATGGCGTCCGTGGACCTCTCCTCGTCCGTGATCGACCTGGAGGGCGTGCGCGACGACGCCGCGGCGGCGCTGGTGGCGTGCCTGGAGTCGCGCCCCGGACGCAAAGCGCTGGTGCTCGATCCGCACGTCGGCCCGAGCGTGATGCGCGTCGCCACCATGGCGACCCTGCGCGCGCACGACGTGGACCGGCTGTACTACCTCGAAGGAGGCACGCTGGAGACGACGTGCGCGGAGGTGATGTTCGTGGTGCGCCCCAGGCTCGAGCTCATGCACAAGCTCGCTGAGGTGGTCGCTTCGGTCCGGGACGACGTGGAGGCGGAGCGCGCGAATCGCGCCGACGCCGAACGAAAAGGATCGCGAAGAGGCGAAGACGTCTCGCCGGCGCGACTCGGCGTGACGTTCACGGCGTGTTTCGTGCCCCGCCGCTCCGAGGCGTGCGAGACCGTGTTAGACCACCTCGGCGTGTTACCGTTCCTCGAGGTGAGAGCCCTGCCCATCGACCTCGTGCCCGTGGAGAAGGACTGCGCGCTGGTCGAGCGCGCAAACGCGTGGCGGGACCTGGCCGTCGAACGCGACGTCTCCTCGCTCTACGACGTGGCGCGAGCGCTGCACGAGCTGCAGCGGCGCGTCGGCGAGGTGCCCATCGTGCAGGGCAAGGGCGCCGCCTCGAAGGAGGTGGCGGAGATCATGGAGCGCCTGCGCCGCGAGCGGGCGGCCGAGGACGCGCGCGCGCGGGACGAGTGGCCGCGCGACGCCAGGGACGAGACGCCTTCGGAAAACGGCGCCGACGCCGCCGACGCCGCCGACTCCGACTCCGACGCTTCCTCCTCCTCGTCCTCCTCGTCCTCGTCTTCGTCCTCGTCCTCCCCATTCTCTGGCAAACGCACGGACTGGGGCATGGACTTCGGGGGTCTGCCCATCGGCCCGCGCGAGTACTGGGACGTCTCGTCCGCGCGGCGCTGGCGGCGCCGCGCGGAGAAGCACAAAACCGCCGGCGCGCTGACGGCGTTTTCGTCGCGGGCGCCGCGCGCGCGCGCCGACGGAGGTCTGGACGGCGTCCGCGATCCCGCCGCGCGCGCGCCGCAGATCGACATGCTGGTTCTGATCGACCGCGACGTGGACATGGTCACGCCCCTGTGCACGCAGACCACGTACGAAGGTTTGCTGGACGAGGTCCTGGGCGTCTCCGCCGTCGGGACGGTGGCGTTTTCTTCGTCGGAGTCGGCGCCGGAGGACGGCGGAGGCGGAGGCGGTGGCGGACGTACCGTCCGCGCGCGCCTCGACTCGGGCGACGCGCTCTTCGCGGAGCTGCGCGACTTGAACTTCGGGCGCGCGTGCGAGACGCTCCGCGCCAAGTCGTCCGCGATGCAGAGCGAGTACCGGGACATGCAGAACACGCAGAGAAACGCGCACACTCGCGCGGACGCCGTCTCCGTCTCCGCCATCGGCGGGTTCGTGCGCAAGATGCGCGCCAACGTGACGCCGGGCGCCGGGCTGGAGTTGCACGCCGCGCTCGCCGAGCGCGCGCTGGACAGCACGCGCGGCGACGCGCACTTCCAGCGCGTGCGGTTCGCGGAGGTGCTGGACAGTGAGCGCCTGTGCTTGGCGGGCGCCGCGGGGAGCCTGCAGGAGGGCCTGCAGGAGCAGTTGCTTCGGATGGGCGGCGATCCGTCGGCGCAAGAGAGGCTCGGCGGCACGGCTTTGGTGTGCGCAAGAATCGAGTCGATGCTTTTCCGGGGCGAGAACGTGCGGCGTGCGGCGCGTTTGTTCGCGCTGGCGTGCTTGACGCACGCCGGGATCCCCCGGAAGCAGTACGACGCGCTGCGCCGCGAGATGGTGCACGCGTACGGGCCGCCGTGCGTGCTGCTGCTGCAGCGCATGGAGGAGGCGGGCATCGCGTTCGCCCGCGAGGAGGAAGCGCCGCCGACCTCCGCGCGGAGCGCGGCGGCGGCTTCGTTCGCGGCGGGAAGCGCCGGCGAGAAGAATCGCGACGACGGGCTCGCGGAGCGGCGGCGACGGCGCCGGACGGCGTACGCCAACACGCGCCGTTCGATGCGTCTGCTGGTGGACGACATGGACGATACCGATCCGGACGATATCGCGTACGCGTACTCGCACAGCGGGTACGCGCCTCTCTCCGTGCGTTTACTCTTGGCCGCCGTCGAGAGCGGGTGGCGCGGCGTGGAGGACGCGCTGCGGAAACTCCCGGGGCCGCACTTCGAGTACGCGCAGGGGCGGGCCGCCGAGCGCGCGGACGCCGCGGACCCGGGCGCGCCCGTCGTGGACCCAGTGCGGCGGGACGGGTTCGACGCGAAGCTGCGCGACGCGAAACGAGCGGAGGCGACGTCGAGCGCGCCGCGCGCTCGACGTCCGGTGGTTTTGGCGTTTTTCGTGGGCGGCGTGACGCGCGCGGAGATTTCCTGTCTCCGCTTCGCGTCGCGGAAGATGCGCGTCGGGTGCGACTTCGTGGTCGGCGCCACCTCCGTGGTCAACGGCAACGGGCTGATCGAGTCGCTGATGGACGACGCCAGGGTCTTCGACCCGCTGGACGCGCTGGACAAGTTGGAGGTGCAGGGATCGGGGGGAGGGGAATAGTCTCGCGGAGGAGTTTCGCGGGTGCTCTAAAAGCTCTAATCTACGCGTCGCGCGTTTCCGTCCCCGCCCGTCACCTCGCCGCGCTCGCCGCGAACCCCCGCGTCCACGGGGCTTTTCTCGCCCCCACGCCCTTCCTCGGGGGCGCGGGGATGATCCCCGCCTGCCCGAAAAGTCGGGCCACCGTGTCCGACGGCTGCGCGCCCACGCTGAGCCAGTACCTGCGGGCGCGTCGACGGGCGTGTTCCAGATGAGTCGACGTGCGCTTCGCGAAGAGATCCGAGACGAACGAACGAACGACGCGTCGTCGAGAGCGGAGGAGGGGAGGCGGGAGGGGACGCACTTGGCACGGTCGATCTTCAAGCCCATGTGTTTGTTCCCGTCGATCTCTGTCGATGGTGGGGGACGCCGTGGAGGGGGACGTCAGTCGGGTGCACGGAGGGGTTCGGTCGCGGGCGCGACGGCCGAGCCGCGAACGTCTCGGGCGAAGTGAGGGTGACGCACCCGGCTTGGGATCGTAGTGCCCGATGATCTCTATGTGCCGCCCGTCCCTGGGCGCCCTGCTATCCGCGACGTAGATGCGATAGAACGGCAGGTTGCGGTGCCCGTAGCGGGCCAGCCGGATGCGCACCGGCATGGCGCGGGCGAAAGTGGCGGCGAACGAGGGTTCGAGGCCGCGACGGACGAATCCTCTGACTCGAAACAGGCGCGAGAACCCTTTGGGCAACTGGGCCCTGATTTTGGCGGTCATGATTGCGTCTGCTGCCGGTTTGAGATGACTTTCTTTGCGTCAAGCACACTTTTCGATCGACGATCCCCCTCGCGCTCCCGCGCGCGCGTCTCGTTCATATCATGTTGAGCCACTTCTCCTTCGCGCGCTCCGGCGCGTTGGACAGGAGAAAGTCCCGCAGCTCCAGGAACGCGCGCACGCCCAGACGCAACTTCCCGGCTTCGTCGTCGCCTTGCGTCAACCACCCGTCCGCGCACAGGCGTCGCAGCGTCTGTTCCTTCTCGACTTTAGACATCTTCGCCAGCGACGCGCGCTGGTCCTGCGTCAACGAAGCCGCGGCGTGTTGCGTCTGACGGTCGTGCGTCTCCGACGGCTGCGTCTGAAACGCCTGCGTCGCGTTGAGCGCCGCGATGACGTCGACGCCGCGTTCGGCGGCGCGGTCGTCGCGCAGGATCTCGTCCACCACCGCGCGGAACAGCGCGATCTGCTCGGGCGAGAGTCTGGTCGCCAGCTTCGCGGTCTCGCCGCCCTGCTTGTTCACGACGCCGAGGTACATCTGCGAATCCTCCGGCCACTTCACGCGTCGGATGTCCAGATCCAGGAACCGGAGCGCGCGCGCGATGTCCGACCAGAAACGGTCGAACGCGCTCGGGTCGTCGCCGGGCCGAAACGCCGTCTTCGACGCGGGAACCGATCCGCGATCGGCGCCGGGTTCGACAGCGCTCGTGATGATCTCGTGGTGCATGCGCCTGGCCGCGTCGTAGCGCATCACGCGGTTGGCCATCATGGCCTGCAGGAAGATCTGGTGCTGCTGCGTCAGGGGCGCCGCCATCGCGGGGGCGGAGCTCGGAGGGCACCGAGCGGACGCGCGCGAGGAATTTCAAAGCGCGAGATCCTGGGCACCCCGGACACCCCGGGCGACGAGGATGCCGAGCTGCGCGGAGACACGCGCCGCCCTCCTCTTGCCACGCCGTGGCGTGTACCCCTAGAGTGGCGCGGAGGTCGTCCTTCCGAGCGCGGCGGAAGTGCGAGCAATGGGCGCGCGGCAGAGTGGGTCAGAGCGGGGCACCGAATCCTGGTTTATCAGGGGGTGCCAACTTGACAGTGCGGGCGGAAAGTTCAGTTGAGCAGTCCAACTAGCTGTCGCACTCTGGCACGTCATCACCACCTCCGAACGCGACTCACTCCCCCGCGCAGACCTCATGTCGCTCTCCGCGTTCGCCCTCCCCGCGGGCGTGGTACCGGCCGCGCCGCCGCGTCCCGGCACGCCCTGCCGGCGTCCTAGCCGCCGAGGCTCGCGCGTGCGCGCCGACGCCTCGCGCGAGGACGATGGCGCCGGTTCGGACGACTCCCCGGATGGCTCCGGGGACTTCTCTCTTCGCTCGCTCGCGAGACGCGTCGAGCAGATCAAGCGCGATGAGGCGCGCGGCACGACCACCATGCCCGTGATCGTGCTCGACGCGACCCTCCCCGGCCAGCGGCTCGGCCTTCGGTTCGACAAGAAGGACACCAGGCGCGCTCTGAACGCGGGCACCGCGCTCGGCCCTTTGGCGGAGGTTGGCGACGCGTTCGCCATGCTCGGTCAGGCGCCGCGCTCGGGGCAGGTGCTGCCTTTCGGCGTGGAGGTGACGGTGTCGCGCGTGCGCGACTTCCCCGACGGGAGCGGGGACGTCGAGGTGGAGCTGGTCGGGAGCCGTCGCGTGCGGATAGAGGGCCAGCCCTTCGACGAGAACGGCGTCGCCATGGCGAAGGTGGCGTTCATGGATTTCGCGCCGGACGCGCCGCGCTCGGCTGACGAGAGCACGGACGGCGAAGGCGTGCTTCTCGGCGAGCACGACGCCGTCAAGGGCGCGCACCCCGCCGCGGCGACGCGAGGCGAGGGTTCAGGATCCGTCGCGGAAACGCACGACTCCGAGGCGAACGCGCGCGCCGCGGCGGCGCTCGGTCCGCTCGTGTCGGAGTGGAAGACGCTGGTGCGCGAGGGCGGGCACGAACGCCGGAAAGGCCAGCTCGAGTTGATCGAGAGCCACCTCGGCCCCATGCCTCCGTCCCGCGAGCCGGCTCGAGTCGCCGCCTGGGTCGCCGCGCTCATCAACCCGATCCCCGCGCTTGGCGTGGCTTACGAAATCCGGCCGGCGCTGCTCATGGCGCGGGACACCGAAGGCATGCTGCGCGTCGCGCGCGACGGCATCGTCACCAGCATTGAGCGCCTGCGGCCGCGGGACGCGGAGGAAGAGGCGGAGGACGCAAAGCGCAGCGACTGATGCGTGAAGAAAGTGAGTACGCTATTATGTCATAATAACGCGATCCGTTCAAAAAAGCACACGTATGTACCATACACTACGTCAGAAACGTATACTACGTCAGAAACTACGTCGTCTCGACGGTCGTTCACTCCGCCTCCGCCGCGGCGCGCGCCGGCGCGTCGTGCGGCTCGAAGGACGCCTTGAACGTCTCGGCGCGCGCCGTCTCCGCCGCCTCGCTCTCCATGCACTCCTGCCAGCTCGTGCGCTCCGGGCACCCCAGCAGGTGCCCGAGCACCTCGCGGCCGAAGCTCATCCAGTGCGGCTCTCTCGGTCCGATGACCCGCAGCAACACGGCGCCGTCGGGGAGGTGCACGGCGTAGTACTCGCCGTCGCCGGCGACGCTCGCGATGGCCGTCTGCAGGTCGAGCGCGCTCGAGGGTTTCGGGTCGAGCTCGGTCCACTCGAAGTTCAGCCGTTTCGCGGCTTGCTCGAAGATCTTGCGCGCCTTCTTCGCGCGCTCCCGGGGCACGGGCACGCAGTTCATGTGGCAGTGGTTGCCGCCCTTCGAGCGCAAAGACAGGTGGCGCTCGAAAACCACCAGGTCGCGGGGCGCGCCGTCCTCGAGCGGCGCGCCGCCGCCGCCGGCGGCGAGGCACTTTCTCACAGACTGGATGTACAGCCAGACCTCCTCCGCCGCGCTGGCGGGCATCGCCGCGAAGCTCGGCGCGTGCTCCACCGGGACCACCTGGCAGTGGTCCGGCACCAAGCCGCCTTTGTCCATGGACACGAAGGACTCGCGCGCGATGCTCGCCACCAGGTGCGTGTCCTTCTCGTTGGAAAGGCAAAACCAGCACCCCGTCGGCGGCGCGGCGGGGGCGCGGTTCCGCCTCGGGTCGTTCCTCCGTCGCTCGTCCCGCTCCGCCAGTCTCTGCTCCTCGCTCTTCGCCATCTCCACGGTGATGTCCCGGCCGAAGAAGCTGCTGTCCGTGAGCTCCAGCGCCTTCGCCGCCGCCTCGGCCGTCTCGAAGGAGACGTGGCAATAGCCGCGGGAGCGGCCCTGATCGTCGCGCCCCAGGCGAAGGTCCACGGGCGCGCCGCACTGGCCGAAAAACTCGCCGATCGCGCCCTCGTCCGCGCGGAAGTTCAGGTTCCGAACGTACACGGTCTTGTCCACGTCGCCGCGCAAGGGGCGCCGGTCCACCGACGCGGCGGCTTTCGCGCGCTTCGCCCGCGGGTCCTCCCACCGCAGCGCCGAGTGGTCGAAGTCGGCGGCGTCGACGCCCGGGAACGGTCTCTTGCCGTCGTTCCCTTTCTGCTGACTAAACGCGGAGGGCGCCCCGTTCGCGCCTCCGCGCGGCGGCGGCGGCGGCGTCGGAAGCGCGTACGGGCTCGCGGTCGTGTCCGCGGGGTGCAGCGCCAGGGCCGAGGGAGGCACGGTCTCCGCGGGCGCGAGCGCCAGAGCGTGCAGCCATTTGGTTTTTTCTTTGTTGCCCACCTCGCCGAGCCCGACGAAACGCGTCACGTGGCCGCGCCCGGCGTTCCTGTACGGTTCTCTGGCGTAAAATCCGCCGGACCTGCCGCTCACGTGGTACCTCGGCTGGAGCTCGCGCGCGAGCTCAGCGCTCGCGGGCGAGCCCGCGGCGCTCGCGCGGCTCGCGGCGCTCGACGCGTCCTTCCCGTCCCTGGAAAACGCCGTCACGTTCCTCGGCCAGTCCGACGTGAGCAGCAGGTCTACCACACCCCCCCCGGTCGCGGCGTGGCTCGACTTCAGCGCCTTGACGTCCCGCTTGGTGTGCTCGCCCTCCGCCGCCGCGGCGGTCGCCGCGAGCGTGCTGTCGTCGTCGAAGCTCATGGGGTTGTAGTGGCCGGGAAGCGACGCGACGCGCAGGCCCTCGACGACGCGCACGCCGGGCGAGCGCAGGAACGTGATGCCGGGCGCGACCGCGCCCTCGGGGTGTCTACAGAGATCCCTGCCAGCGGGAAGCGCGTCCAAAAAGTACGTCGGCAGGGGCGCGACCGCGGTGCCGTCGATGTACGGCCTCAGCTCGTCCATCGCGGCGTCGCCGGATCCGGCGGCGGCGTCGTCGTCCGCGCCATCCGCGAAAAACGGGCCGACGCAGAAGAGCGCGTGGAACGGACCCGCCGCGCTGGCGTTCACCGATGCGACGCGCTTGTACAGCGCCTGCACGTTGCCCCGCACGTCGCCCGCGATGAGGATCTTCTTCGCGTTCGGGTCCGACATCGCGCCCCGAGACCCGAGGACACCCGAAGGAGTGTTTGGCGAGGACTGTCGCGCACGCGAGAAAAAGTTCCAACGATCAATCGAGTTCGGAACCCGACGTGCGGTGCCGGAACGTGGCGAACTGCCGGTCTGCCGGAGTTGATCTGCCGGAGATTCCTCGACGGGCGGTCATGTCACAGCTGCTTGCGAACGCGCTCGTTCCGCGCGGCGCGGCCCGCCAGTCGTGAGGCGCGCGAAGCATGCCACCCGCCTCAGGAACCGACGCAGCTCGCGCGGCGACGCACGATGTGGCCACGGACGCCTCGTCCGGCGGTTCGGTGCGTCCCCGACCGTCGTCTCGCTCGCCGATCGCGCGTCGAAGGACAGTTTTCCAGACCCTTCCGAGCGTGTCGTGGCGCACGAATGCACGCTGAGAGCCTCCTCTCGCGCGCGGCACACCGTTCATCCGGCCTTCACAGCGCGCGACTGACCCCGCATCTCGTCTTCCCCGGCACCACGGCAGCAGCACGCCGCGCGCGCGAAGAAGCCCGCCGCGTCGCGAGACAGCGGCCGTTCCGACGCTTCTCGCCTCGCGCCGTCACCGACGCCCGCGGCGTCCCTGGATTCGATAGACCACCTCCCGCTCCCGCCGCTGGAGGCGCCCGGCGACCTCGAGGCCGGGTCGCTGGAGGCTCTGCCCCTCGACGCGCTGGTGGGCGACCTCGGCGATGCCTTCCTCCCCGGCGTGGACGCGACGCTCGGGGTGGACGCGATGTTCGCCGCGGCGCCCGAGGCGCCCCTCGCCTCGAGCGGCCCCTCCGTCTCCCGCCTCTCCGCGGGGAGCGAGCCTTCGGGCGCGCGCGAGGGCGAGACGGATTCCCGACGCGAAGCCTTCGCGTCGGCGCGCGAAACCGCCGCCACGGACGCGGACGACGAGACTCCGGAGAGCGACGACAAGAAACGCGCGCGCTTGGTGCGTAACCGCGAGAGCGCGATGCTGTCCCGCCAGCGCAAGAAGCAGTACGTGGACGATCTCGAGCGCAGACACAGGCTGGCGCGGAGCGCCAACGGCGAGCTGCAAAGGCTGGTGCAGAGGCTCATCGCCGAGTGCGAGGGCCTGAGGCACCACCTGTCGCTCGCGACGGGTGACCCGCCCGTCGCGCGGGGGCACATCTTGCCGCACCCGCCCCCTCCCGGGGTTGTCATGAATCAGGCGCCGCCCAAGGTGGCCATTCCCAGGGTTTCCAACCCCGCGCCCGCGGGGGATGGCGAAAAAAAAGGCGAAGACGCGCGCGGCGGAGCGCCCGAGAGCGCGCTCGACCCGGACCCGCGGCGCGTGGCGGTCGCGGCCGCGGCGAACGAATCACCCGCGAACGAACACGAGCGCCACCTCGTGACTGCGGAAGGAGACGCCGATCGTTCGAATCGCAAGCGCGCGCGGCGCGCTAAAAACGCCCCCGGCTCGGCGCTCGCCGCCGCCGCCGCCGCCGGCGCGCTCGCGGTGCTCTCCGTGGCGTGCGTCGCCACGGAGCGACGAAACGTCGCCGCGCGCGTCGGCGGCGGCGGCGCGCTCGCCGTGCGCGACGGTTTGGACGCGGCGCTCGCCGCGCCGAAACAAAGGCGACTGCTGGCGCTCGCCTCGGGCGAGACGGAACGAATGAGCGCGCGCGACGGGGGAAGTTCGGCGACGTCCGACTCGAAGCGCCTCGAAGCGACGTTTTCGGCGCTCGCCGCGACGCGCGCCGCCGTCGGCGAGGCGGCGGACGCGGTGGAGCTCCGCTTCGCGGCGCCCGATTACGAGACGTCCGATTACGATTTCGACGCTTCTTCGCGCGCGCGTCACGAACGGCACGACGCGTCTTCGCCGTTTTCGGTGGACGACCCATGGACCGCCGCGTTCCGAGCCGCGGGTCTGCGACGCGCGGAGGGGTTCCGCCGGACGGTGTGCGCGGAGACGTTCCGGTTCAAGCCGGAACCCGGGCCGCCGAACACAGAGCACGGGGCCGAAGCGGGAGACGCGGAGACGCTCACCGTCGTAGCGAGCGACGTGTTCGTCGCGCGGCGGACGGAAGCCGCGGAGATGGACGACACCTCGGAGACGGAGGAAAGGCTGAAGACGCCCGAGTCGACGCCGCGCGCCATCAAGATGCCCGCGGCGGCGCGCGAGGCGAACGCGAAAGCGGTGCTCTCGTCCGCCTCCGGTTTGCCGGCGCCGCCGCCGCGCGTCTCGATGGGCGGCATCGTGGACGACGACTCCAGTCTGGTCAGCGTCCTGCTTCCCCCCGCGAGCGCCGCGACGAAGACCGTCGGGTCGTACGACGCGCTGAGCAAGCTGTTCGTGGTGACGTACTCGCGGCGAAGGGAAGAATACGTGACGTACTCGTGCGGAACGAGCGAATAAACGCGCTTTTTGTCGCGTCTCCGCCGTCGACGTTCGATTGTAGATCACCGAGAGACGCGTCGTTTTTAGACACGCGAACAGACGCCCGATCGCCGTTTCTTTCAGGCGAATACGTGTACATCGCATCTTCATCACACACCGTCTCGCGCCTCGCGGTCTCACAGATCGCTGGCCAGGAACTCGATGGCCTCCCCCACCCAGCTCCCCTCCCAGCTCCCCGGCTGGTGCTCGTACGCGTCGCTGAAGACGTGCGGAACGTCGAATTCCTCCAACTGCTCGCGGAGCGCGCCCATCTCCCAGGTCGCGTCCGCGCCGGCCCACATCGCGAGGCGAGGCTTCCCGCCGTTCGCGCGCATCGCAGCTCCGACGTCGGGGCACGTCACCAGCGTTCCCGGCCCGTACGGCGCGAACATGGCGTTGTGCGGGAAGGTCTCGACGAAACTGCGCCAGGGCGGTTTCAGGAGCGCGGCGTCCGGATCCGCCTCGAAAAGGTCCACGCCCCACGGTTTCGCGACGCCCTCGAAGTCGCCGAGCACGGGCGCGTCGCACACGGCGGCGCGGTGGAACACATCGGGGTGGCGCATCAAAAGGTGCAACGCGCCGAACCCGCCATTGCCGTACCCGAGCAGCGACAGACGGCCGCAGTTGTACGAGGCGACCAGACGAGGCAAGACGACGTCCAACACGAAACTCTCGTGGTTCGTCGTCGACGTGTCGGCGACCCAGGTGGGGCGGTTAAACCCGAGCTCGCACACGATCGCGTCGTTCCGTTCGTGGAACTTCCGGTCGTGCAGCGAGCACAGCGCGTCCGTGCCGCTCAGCGACCCCAGCACGCCTCCGTACCCCGCGTCCGCGGGGACGATCAAAACAACCGGGTACGGCTTCGCGCGGGTCTCGTCGTAGCCCGGCGGCGTCGTCACCTTGTACGTCGCGGGGGAGGGAAGCGCGGATCGCGAGCCGAGCTTCGCGCGCGCCTCGCGCGACGCGTCCGCGCCGCGGTCCACGCCCCCGTAATGCGCGCCGCGCATGTCGACGCGGAAATACTCCAAGTCGCGGTGTCTGCGAGGGAAGGGACCCGCGCGGTCGGGGAAGGACGCGGCGGCGGGTCAGAAGGCGTCTGGACGAAAATGACTTTTCGCCGAGTCCGGTTCGACGATTCCCGGTCGCGTCGCGGGGCCGACGCGCGAGACGAGAACGTGTCGGGGGGAAATCGCGGCGGTGGGCGGGGTGGCCCGCTCGGTCCTCCCTGGCGTCGCAGCACGCACCTGTGGAACGGTCGGTCCTCGTCCCAGATGAACTCGCCCTCCACACGCGGGATCACATCCTCCGTCTCCTCCGTCGCCGCGCCCTCCGCAGCAGCCTGCAGCGCCACCCGCCGCCCGGCGGCGTGCGCAGAGCCGCCGACGGTCGTGAAGCGCTTTTCCGCTCGCCGCGACGACGCCGACGACGCGCGCGCGGCGGCCGCGGCGACCGGTGAGGTCGTGGCGCGGCACGTGAACGTGCTCCACATCGTTCCGAAACGCTGTCCCTTCGGCGCGCTAGAGGTGCCTGAAGGCCGCGCGGCGTTGTGTGATGGCGGAATCGGCGCTTTTCGTCAGGTTAGGTTTCGTGCACCTGGTAAAAAACTGGCGTCTGGGAAAAAACGCCACCGCCCGACTGGCTCGTCACACGATGGAGGCGTCCCTGCGCGACCTGGCGCTGCTGGCGGTGACGCTGGCGGCGCTCGTCGCGGGCGGATGGGCGGCAAAGCGCGTGGACGCGCCCCTCGTGGGCGAAATCGTCGTGGGCATGCTCCTCGGCCCCTCGGGCTTGGTGCCTTCGCTCCCGGGTTCACTGGTGAGCGCCGTTTTCGTTGTCGGCGAGCTCGGGCTCGTGCTCCTGGTGATGGAAGGAGGGCTCTCCGTGGACGTCCCCTCGCTGAGACGCGTCGGTGTGGTGGCGTGCCTAATCGCCGTCGCGGGCACCACGTTACCCATCGCGCTCGGCACCGCGTTCATGGTCGCCGCGGGGTTCGACGCCACCACCGGCGTGGTCGCCGGCACCGCGCTGAGCTCCACGTCAATCGGGATGGCGACGCGACTGATGGCGACGTTCGACGAGCTCTCCACGCCGCTCGGCGCGCTGGTGTGTGTCGCGGCGATGGTGGATGACGTGCTGAGCCTGGTCATCCTGGCGATCATCTCGGAGGGGCTGGGGGGGAAATCAGACGCGTCCGACGCGTCGAACGCGGCGTCGGCGTCGGCGTTGGCGGCGGCGAAGCCGGCGTTGGTCTCCGTCGCCGTCGTCGCTGTCGCGGCGCTTTTCCTGCGCGCGGTTCCGGCAGCGATGCGACTCGCGACCCGACACGTCGTGCCCCCGGCGCACAGAGACGCGTTCGCGCTGGCTGCGATGCTCGCGCTGACCCTCGCGTCGACCGTCGCCTCGGGGGCGGCGGGGTCGACGCACCTGCTCGGCGCGTTCGCCGGCGGGATGGCGTTCGCGTCGGTGGAGGGCGCGGCGGACGCGTGGGCGGCGAACGAGCGAACGCACGCGTGGCTTTACAGCGTGTTTTTCCTCTCCGTCGGGTTCCGAATACCGCTGCGCGACATGTTCGAGGGGGTGGGGTTCGGGCTCGGGATCGGGTATGCCGTACCCGCGGTGCTCGGGAAACTCGTCACCGGCTTCGTCGTCGGAGGCGACGTCAGGAAAGCGCTCGTCGTGGGCTGGGCGATGGTCGGACGAGGAGAGCTCGGATTCGTCATGGCGCAGAGCGCGCTCGAAAACGGGCTCATCGCCGAGCGCCCGTACGTGGCGTGCGTCTGGGCGTTGCTGGTCGCGACCCTGGTGTCGCCGATGTTCGTGCGCGGCGCGCTGCTTCGGTGGAAACGACGCCACCGCGAGCCGTTCGAAAGAGAAGAAGAAAGCCCCGACGCGTCCGTCAGGCGAGGCGCGGAGGGGTTCGCGGCGGCTGCGACGGGCGCGGAGAGCGCCAAAACCCCGAGCAGAACGTGACGACGTCGCGTGACGTCCACGACGCGGTTCGCGCGCGATATAGGTAGTCACTACGAGCTCCGCGGCGCGGCGTCCATAGACAAACGCACGGAAGACGCATCACTCGCTCGCTCGCTTCGTTCAGTCGCGTCGCCGGAGCCAATTCCTGAGCCCGTCAAACTCGCCCTTGAACGTCATGCCCGCGTGTCTGTCCAGCGCCGCCATGACCACCGCCGGCGCGTCGAGCTCGGCGAGCGCCTCCTGCCACTCGCGCGAGTTGGACGCGAACGTCATGATGGCGCCGGCGAGCGCCTTCGCCGCGCCCTCGTTTTCGTCGCTCGTCCCGTGAAGCCGCAACGCGTTGGTCAAAATCTCGGCGGCGGTTCCCCGTCCGCCGGGCACGCGCGCGTTGAGCGTCGACTCCTTACACCGCGTGTTGTCCTTGGCGAGCGCCCAGAGCGCCATGGCGCCCCACTGCTGCACGGCGGCGTTCCGGTGGTACCGGCGCATCGCGCCGAGAATCGTCGCGCACGTCGAGCCGGCGACCACGCGCTCGTCCGCGCGCGTCCGGCGCCCGGTGATGTCGGCGGAGGCGAACATGTGCAGCAGAGCGCACGCCCCCGCCGCAAACGCGCTGGACCCGCCGGCGATGGCTGAGCCGATCGCGCGCACGCCGCCCTTCATGATCACCTCGACGCCCACGGCGGGCGACGCGGCGAACATCTCCGCGAGCGCCTCGCACGCCTCGGGGTGCGACTCGCGCGTGTCCGACTCGAGCGTGCGCAACGCGCGCTCCACGGTATACGCGGAAGCGTCCTCGTCGTTTTCCCGCGAGACGTATCGCGCGCTCGCCTTGGTCGTCGTCGCGGAGGACGACATCTTCCGCGTCACGCGGTCCACGCCCTCGAACGCCTCGCGCTCCTCGGTGGTCTCCATCACCGCGCGGCTCTGGCGCGTCGTCGTCGCCGTCGCCGTCGCCGTCGCCGTCGCCGTCGCCGGCGTCGCCGGCCGGTAATCGGGGGGCGTGTCCACCCCGGAGCGCATCCTCTGCGCCTCGGCGTGCGTCCTCGCGCCGTGCTCGGCGGCGTCGCGAGAGAGCGTGTTCTCGGCGACAGCCTTCTCGCGCGCCGTGCTGCTCTTTCCCGCGCTCCGCGCGCCGCCGCGGTCGCCGCGGATCCAGTCGCGGAGCTCGGCGAACTCGCCGTGGAACGAGATGGCGGAGAACTCCACCAGCGACTTGCGCACGAGCGAGCGCAGCCCCTCCCGCACCAACACGTCCTGCACCTTCTCGTTGCCCACCGCCAGCGCCAACGCGCACCCGACGAACTTGCGCACGCGCGAGTCCTTGCCGTCGCGCGCGTCGGCGACGCGCGCCTGCTCGAGGCCGGACTTGATCACGTCCAGGAACCCCACGCCGAACACCGCCTCCTGCGCATCCGGTCCGCCGACGCCGCAGTAGGTCCAGAGCGCGTGCGCGGCTTCGGCTTTGACGTCCACCGATTCGCCGAAACGCGCCGTCGCGTCCGCGAAGACGCGCGGCAAGATGCGGAACCGTTTCTGTTTCCGGAACTTCATCATCGTGGACGGGTTCTGGAGCAGCCCGCGCGCGACGCGGAACGCCGCGCGCACGACGCGCTCGTTACCGGGGTAGATGCGGAGACAATCGATGGCGGCGCGGGGCCCGCCGTTGGTGAGCACGAGGTACGCGCTGTCCCCCAGCGAAAGCCGGGCGAGGCCGACCAAACACCTGTGCGCGATGTCCTCCGCGAGCTCACTGGTCATGCCCTCGATTTTCCCGGGCGGGTTCACCGCCACAGCCGTCATCATCACGATGGCCCTCTTTCGCGCGTTGTACATCTGCTCGTTCGTGAAGCCCCGCTGCTTGGCGATTCTCTTGACGACGTTTTCGGTCTTCGAGCCCGCGACGACGAGTCGACCGTCCTCGTCCACCTCTTCGATGGTCTCGCGGACCACCGTCGTGGTCGTCGTCGCGTTGTACGCGTCGTACCGGCTCTCCTTGCTCGCAGTCTTCACCATCGACTGCTGCTGCGAGGAAGACCCCGTCGCGGACGCGACGATCGCGACGCCTCGCGGCAGAGGCGTGGGGTTCGCGAACTCGGCTTTCGTCCATTCGCGCAGACTGGCGAACTCGCCCTTGAACGAGATGTGCGAGTGCTCCACCAGCCCCTTGCGGATCAGCGCGCGCGCGCCGTTCTCGACGAGCAGATCCTGCAAGCGGGGGTTTCTCGTGGCGAGCGCGAGCAAGCAGCCGATCAACTTTTTGACGTTCTCGCCGGCGGGATCGGCGGACTTGGGCCTCGACAGCGCCTCCTTGATCAAGTCCAGCGCCCCAGCGGCGACGATCTTGTCCTGCTGGTCCGCACCCCCGATGCTCGCCATGGCCCAGAGCGCGTGCGCCGCGGCGCCGATCACGTCCATGTCGCCCTCGCGGGCTCGCGACGCCCCCGCGGCTGCGGGCGCGAGGCTCTCCCGCACCGCAGAGACGACGGCTTTGGGCAAGAGCTTGAACCTCTGCTGCTTCCGCAGCTTGGCCAACGTCGAGGGGTTCGCGGCGATGCCGCGGAACACGTCGAACGCCGCGATCGCGCACGTAGGGTCTCCGGGGTACAGCTTCAGGCACTCCACGCCGCAGCGCACGCCGCCCAGCATCATCACCAGGTACGCCGAGTCGCCGTTGGCCAGGTTGGCCAGCGCGCGCAGCGCGCCAAACGCCATCGTCTCCTGCTTTTCTTTGGATAACGTCGGCGGCGGGTTCACCGCCAGCATCGCGAGCATCATGACACTCCGCTTCCGCGCGGCGTACAGCTCGTTCGCGTCAAAACCACGCTTGGTGACGGCGCCGACGCGGAAGTTCGCCGCGCCGCCGGGCGTCGCGCGCACCTCCGCGTCGAGCGAAAGGTCCACGCCGCGCATGGAGGACCGTTTGGTGACGGCCGCGGCGCGCTGCGTCGTCGACGTGGAAGTCTCCTTGTACAGCGTCGACGAGACCGCCCGTGTCGTCGCGCCGTTTTCGATGCTGGTCAACTGCACGTTCGCCGCGGTGTTGGCGAAGGCGCTCCGGAAAGCCGCGGCGTCCGCCTCGCCGACGAGCGAGATCTTCACCACGTTTCTCGCCTCGAGCCACTCCAGCGCGACGATGGTGTCGTTGACGCGAACCGCGTCGAGCGCGTTCTCGGCGTCTCCGTAGCTGTACCCGAGCATCACCAGCTGCGCGATGCACACCACCTTGGAGGAGAGCATCGGGTCGATGCGCAGCGGGAACGCCGACGCCACGGGCATCGCTGTGCCGTCCTGTTCGTAACGGTGCCGCGCTACCTCGGACTGCAACGCGCGGAAGTTTTGAGAAAGCTCGGCGAGGCGCGCCTGCGCGGCGCGCAGCTGCGCGCGCTCGCGATCCGTGGCCGGCCCGGCGTCGCCGCCCCCGGCCGCGTCGCGCTGCTGCTTCAGCTCGTTCACGCTCTGCCGCAGGTTGGCCACCTCCTGCTCGGAGAGCGACAGCGCGGTCACCGCGTTGCGCATCGCCGAGGAGGCCTGCTGCAGCATCGCCTGCGAGGAGGACGTCTTCGCGCGAAGCGCCTCCTGCGCGTTCGTCACGGCCATGTCGAAGTCGTGCTTGGACACCTGGCGGGTTCAGGGAGGATGCCAGGGAGGAGGATCGCGGCCGGGAGAACAAACGCGAGAAGTCGCGGTGGGTGAGCCGAGAGACGGAGGGAGGAGAGGGACACGCGGCGGTGCGTCGGCGAGGCGCCCGACTCCTCCGCGCGGAGATATTCACGAGCCGGTGCAACGACGGAAATGGAAATGCCGTCCAGGGGAGGCGCGCACCATGCCATCCCTGACCTCGACGCCGGCGGCGAGGTCGGGAATCGACTCAATGTCGTTTTGACTGCCCATGCCCATGAGGCACGTGCGACGCGGCGGTGCGGCGTCGATGCGTTGGGGACTGACGCCCGATGGCGGAGCTCCCCGAACGAACACCCCTAGAATAGAAAAAATACACCATAGTTTTTCTCAACCCGTCGTATGGGATTTTAGTCAGAGAGGCATCAACAGATCAACTGACGACATATTCGAGCGGGAGAGTAGTGACAAGAAAGCGAAAAGTATGATTATGAGCCGCGTCGGCACAAAACTGTCGCTTCGAATAGCAAAACCAAACTCCGTCCGGCACCTCGCTCAGAAGGATCCGCGGCCCGCTGTTCGGGCACGCGCGCGGCCGGGGTCATGGGGGATGACTACCAGCGGCAGGTGTATCAGCTGAACCAGCTCCCGGAGAACCAGGTGCGTCTGCGACTCATCCGTCGTCGTGCCACCCCGCCTCGCGTCGCGCGCGTGTCGACCCGCGGCCTCTCTCGTCGTGCCCACCGGATTCTCGGAACGCGCATCTTCTGGAACGAACGAGACGCCGCCGCGGGCGGCGTGCCTCGCGCGCGAGACGTCCTTTCGAACGAGAAGGTGAAAGGCACGGTGGTGGTGAAACCTCACGACGATGTCGAGAAACGCGTCAACACAGATACTGACACCGCTAGACTTCTCCTCGCCTCCGCCGTGTTCCGTCGTCTCCGTCGATCGTCCCGTCGAAAAAAAAATCACGCGCCGTCAATCTCGCGCGACGTCCGCGTACCAGACGTGCGCCGACTGCGCCGCGTCCAATCCGGATTGGTGCTCCATCAAGCACGGCATCTTCCTCTGCCTGAACTGCTCGGGCGTGCACCGCAGCCTGGGCGTGCACGTCTCGTTCGTGCGCTCCGCCACGATGGACACGTGGACCGTGGCGCAGTTCGCCGCGATGCGCGTGGGGGGCAACGACAAGCAAAGGCGGTTCTTCGAGAAGTACGGCGTGGCAAAGGCGACGATGGCGAGGGAAAAGTACAACACCGACGTCGCCGTGGCGTACCGGGACAAACTCAGAGCCCTGGCGGAGGGGCGCGAGTGGAAGAAACCGAAAGGCCTGGGGAAGGCGAAATCGTCTTCGAAGTCTTCCTCCTCCGGACGGAGCGCTTCGAGTCGCGGCGGGGGCGGGTTCGCCAACGCCGTCGCGACGGCGTCTTCCGGGCGAAAGAAGACCGCTTCCGGGCGAAACGGCGCGTTCGACCTCGCCACCGGGACGGGATCTCTGCTCACGACCGCGTACGTCCCCGGCGCCGAGGGGGGGGAGGACGGCTGGCGGCCTCCCAGCCCGCGGCCGCCGCGTGGCGCGATCGAAGGGCGGTTCTTGATGGGTTTATCGCCGCAAGCATGGGTCGCGTTTTTGAAGCGGCTCGACCGCCAGGACGACCGCGCGTACCACCTGAGGAAGATGAGCGCGGACGAGCGCGCGCAGGTGGTGGCGTGCATGTCCGGCGCCCCACCGCCGCCCATGCCGGTGTTCGGGCGCGGCGACGACGAGACGCGGAGCCGTTCGTCGCGCGGGAAAGAAGAGCGGACGCGAAACGATATCGGGAGCGTGGACCCGTTCGGAGATCGTTCGGAGACGGCGGGGGGCGACGGCGACGGGCGCACCGAACCGCGGTCGGGCTCCGACTCGGACGACGACCGCGCGCGCCGCGCGCGGAAGCCAGCGAAGAAAAAGAAAGATTGGGACGAGAGCTCGGACGACGACGCGGCGATCCCGAGCGGCGACGGTGACGGTTCCGACGACGATTCGGACCTGAACCGACGCGCCGCGGCGACCATCGGCGGCGTCGACTCGCGGGAGGCTGTCGCCCGCAAACGCGCCGAGCGCCAACGCCGCGAGCGCGCCGTCGCCGAGTCGGCGGCGCGCGAACGCGAGAAGGCGGTGAAGAAGGAGCGGCGGCGACGCAAGGAGGCGAGGGCCGCGACGCAAGCCGCGGAGGCGGCAGCGATGATGGAGGCGAAACTCAGGGCGAGCGCGTTTTCAGTCTCCGGAAAACCACCGGGAACGCGGGGAACCCCGGGACCCTCCGCCTCCGCGCGGCGCCCGCCGGAGGTTGGCGGGTTCCCGGGGATGGAACACGTGATGCCCGGCCCGCCGCCGCCCGCCGGCGCGCGGCTGGGCTCGAACGCGTACGTCGGGTTCGGGAACCCCGCGGTTTCGAGCGGCGTCGGCGAGGCGCCGAGCGACTGGATGGGAGGCGCGCGGAGGCAGACCGAGAGCGCGCTCGGCCAGGCGAAGGGGTGGCTGAGCGGCGCGCTCAAGACCATGGCGGACAGACTGGACGGCGCGGGTAGTGGCTCCTCCGCGGGCGGGGCTTCCTTCGGGATCCAGGGCGGTCCCATGGCCGAGGCGGAAGCCGCGCGGCGGCGCAAGCAGTGGGAAGACGCGCAGCGGGGCTTGTTCCTGGATGACCGACATGTCGGCAAAGCGAAAGCGACGGGAAGGTCCGGCGCCGAAGCGGCTGAGGCGCGTTTTTACGACGACGCGTCCGCGAGCGGTTCCGGTGGCTCGAGCGGCGGTTCTAGTTCGGACTCCGACGCGGGCTCGCCGCGGACCCGACAGCGGAACCTGCGCGCGCGTCACGGGGGGGACGACCCCGCGAACGCGTTCGCGGCGTCCATCAAGGGCCTGGCGAGCGGGTTCGGGGGGCAGGCCAACCTCGGCGGGTTCTACTCGGACGAAGACTGACGGAAGCCGCCTAAAGGCTTCGGATCGCGCACTCTCTGATGAGCGCGGCGAGCGATTCGATCCGTCGCGCGGTTGCGTCATCACCGGTCCGGTATGTAATACCGCGGTATTATTCGTACAAGGCTGTGATAAAAGTCTCTCAAGTAAATCGCCGCTCTACAAATCGCCGCGCTCTATTTCCCGCCTCGCCTCACCCACGGCCCGTCCACGGTCATCCCGATCTTCGCGGCGCACGCGCCCAGCCCCGTGGGCACCCATTCGTCCATGATCTGCTCGGGCACTCTGAACCGCGGGTAGAACACGGGGTTCGTCCGCCCGCCCAGCAAGCCGTACGCGCCCGGGAAGTTGTGCAGCAGCGCCGCGTCGGGGACGCGCGCGCGCGCGCCTTCGTCGACGTCCAGCGCCCACTCCAAGACGCGAACCGTCGCCCAGAGCGCGCCGTACCCGGCGAGAAGCCAGGACGTCAGGCGCACGGAGAGTTTAGTTTCGTAGAGCCTCGCGTACGTCTTGAGCGCGAACCGCAGCCGAGCTTCGAACACGGACATGACGCGGAAAGACACGCGCAGGTCGCCCCTATTTTTTTTAGTTCTCGTCGTCGCGTCTCCCGGCGCTCCGCGTCGTCGTCCCTCGACGTCGTCGTCCGTCGGGAAGCCCTCGCCTTGGACGACTTTGACGCCTCCGGCGCGCGCGACGGCGCTTCGCGGCTTGAGCTTCAGCTTGAGCGTCTCCCCGGAGAGCGTCGGGAGCGCGATCGTCGCGCCCTGCTCGAACTGCTCGGGGGTCAACGCGACGCGCGCGTGGACGTCGGCGACGTCGCCGCGCCGGCGCTCGAAAAACGGGTGCGGGTTCTCGCGCACCACGAACGCGACGCTCTGCAGGTTGTTGGTGTGCATCGCGCCGAACCGTATCTCGCGCGCGTCCGCGCACCCGGGGCGGACGCGCACTGTGAACACCTTGGCCTCCTTCTCCGGGACGCCCGAGTCCGACCCGATGACGTGCACGACGACGCCCTCGCGCCGCGTGACGCCGGCGAAGAGCTCCTCCATCGTGCACCACACCTCCCGAACGACCGTCTCCGGGATGCCCATCGCCGCGCAGTACATGCGCCGCGCGTGTCTCTCCTCCTCGTCCGCCTGCGCGGGGGTCTGGTACGTCTTCGGGTCGAAGCCGTGCTCGTCGAAGTCCGCGCGCCGCTCGGGATCGCTCAACAGCTCGTACGCCGCGCCGATCTCCTTGAACCGGGACTCGGCGGCATCCTTCTCATCCGCGGTGCGCGCCTTGTCAGGGTGATGCACGCGCGCCAGCTTATGGTACGCCTTGCGCACGTCCCCGGCGGTCGGGCGGTCGCGCTGGCGCAACCCGAGAACTTCGTAGGGATCGGGAGGCGGGGGCATCGCGGGCGGCACGCGCCGACCGCCCGGCCGCCCTCCGTTCCGCCCCGCGGCGCGTTGTTATTCCGCCCTCGCTGGACCACGGGGTTCTTCAGTGACGGGTCGCTGCTTTTCGACGTCGGCGTTCGCTGAGTCAGTGATCGTACACGCACTCGGCCGACCCGACGAAATTGCGCGCGGGTTTCCGTCGGGGACGTCGCCGCGGCGATCGCGCACACCTCGAGGCGCCACCGCGCTCCCGTCAGGAGAGGTCGCGTTCGTCTCGCCTCTCGGGCCGTCGCGAGCGTCCCGTCCGCTCGACCCAGCTCGCGCTCTCGTCGCCCCGAAAGGAGACCCGTCGATCTCGTCGAGGCGATCCGATCGAAGCTCCGATGGCGTCCGCGGCGAAGAAGTACGCCTTCCGCCGTCGGTTCGAGAAGCACAACTATTCGCTGATCGGCGCGGAGCTCTCCGATGAAGACGACGACGACGGACCGGTCACCGACGCGATGACCGCCGCCGCGGAGGCGGGGCTGGACGCCGGCGCGCTTTCGCACATGGAAGAGCGGGACTTCAAGCACGTCGTCATGGGGGGTCCCGCGCGGATCGCCGAGTACCTCGGCGTGCGGAACCACATCTTGACGAGGTGGAACCGACGTGTCGACGACGCGTCCGAGTCGTCGGCGACACGTGACACGCACGTGCCCGTCGACGAGATCGTCCAGTCGTTGCCGGACGACCAAGCCGAGCTCGCGCGGGAGACGCACGCGTGGCTCGTGAAGCACGGCGGCGTCAACTACGGGTGTCCGGACGGCGCCGACTTGCGCGCCGGCGACGCCCTCAAGGCGGAACGCGCCGCGGCGGCGGCGAATGAGAAGGACGGACCGGGCGCGGAGAAGGGGTCCAAAAAAGCACCCTCCGACGATGTTTCCGATGACCGAATCATCGAGCGCACGGTTATTTTTCTGCGCGGCGCGGACATGAACAGCACCACGGAGCGTCAGATTCGCGCCGCCGTGGAGGCGGATCTCGACCGCGACCTGAGCGACCGCAAACTGGTGATCCGATCGGTCGTGACCAAGTTCCTGGCGGATCCGGATTCGTACGCGAAAGTCGGAGACGGCGAAGTCGGCGACAAAGCCTCCGCCGCTTCTTTTCTCGCGAAAACCGTGTCGGCGGCGGGGAAAGGCACGAAGCCGAAACCGACGAAACCCGTGATCGTGGTGGGCGCCGGCCCGGCGGGGCTGGCGGCGGCGCGCGCGATTCGCGCCGACGGCCACGACGCCGTCGTGCTGGAGGCGCGCGACCGCGTCGGGGGCCGCGTGTTCACGTGCGCGGCGAACTCGGAGGAAAACCCCCTTTCCGTGCCGATCGACTTCGGGGCGTCCATCGTGACGGGCACGAAGGCGGACCCGAAGAGAAGGACGGCGCGACCGTGGCTGGGCGTCCGCGCCGATCCGAGTTTCGCCGTTGCGAAGCAGCTTCGCCTGGAGACGACGATTTTGAGAGACGACTTGCCTCTTTTCGACGGCGCGACGGGCGCGCGCGTCTCGCGCGAGGCGGACGCGCGAGTCGAGAAGGCGCGCGACGCGCTCATGGACCACGCGCGGCTGCGCGTGGACCGCGAGGGCGCGGACGCGCTGGCGGACGTCTCGCTGGAGCGGGTCATCGCCGCGGAGCTCCTCGAGCGGTACGGCGCCGACGAAAAAAAAGAAGAAGCCGAGACGAACGACGCCGACGAAAGCTCCGACGGCGACAAGGAAACTTTGTCTCCCTCGGACCGGCGTGTGCTGGGGTGGCACTGGGCCAACTTGGAGTACGGGTGCTCCGCGCCTTTGTCCAAAGTGTCCATGGCGCACTGGAACCAGGACGAGGCGTACGGCGGGTTCGGGGGGCCGCACTGTATGCTGAAGGGCGGGTACGGCGCCGTGACGGACGCGCTCGCCGTCGGGCTCGACGTGCGGAAAGGCGTCGTCGTCTCTGAGATTCGCCGCGTCGACGGCGACGGCGACGCGGGGGGAGTTTTCGTGACGACGACATCGGGTGAGACGTTCGAGGGAAGCGCGTGCGTCGTGACCGTGCCTCTCGGGTGCCTGAAGCGCGGTGACGTGACGTTCTCGCCGCCGTTGAGCCTGAAAAAGCAAGAGAGCGTCGCGAGGCTCGGTTTCGGCCGTCTGAACAAAATCGCGCTCGAGTTTTCGGAGGCGTTCTGGAACGACTCCGTGGACTACTTCGGGTGCGCCGCCGGTGAGGCGGGCGATTCCGCGACCCGCGGGCGCGTGTTCATGTTCTGGAACCTCCAGCCGGTCACGGGCAAGCCCGTGCTCGCGGCGCTGGTCGCCGGCGAAGCCGCCGAGGCGGCGGAGACGGAGCCCGACGCGAGCCTCCGCGACGCCGCCGTGGCGGCGCTGCGAACGCTCGTCGCCGCGAACGCGCCGAGTCCCGCCGTCGAGACGGGAAAGGAGGAGGAGGGGTCTGCGTCGGACTCGATCTTCACCTCGAGCGCCGTGCCGGATCCAATCGCGGCGGCGTGTACGCGCTGGGGCGGCGACGCGTACTCGCGCGGGTCGTACTCGTACGTCGCCGTCGGCGCCTCGGGCGACGACTACGACGAGCTCGGGCGGCCGGAGGGGCGCGTGCTGTTCGCGGGCGAGCACACCTGCCGCGAGCACCCCGACACCGTGGGCGGCGCGATGCTCTCCGGGTGGCGCGCCGCGCGGCACGCCGCGCACATCATGCGCGGCGACGCCGGCGAGCCCTTCGACGAGGTGTTCGCTTTGCCCGCGCTCGACGACTTGGTGAAGGACGACGAGGAGGAGGACGACGAGATCGACGAGGAAGATGACGAGGAGGATGACACGGACAATGACACGGACGATGACGAGCTCGAAGGCAAAAAGAAGAAGAAGAAGAAACGACGCCGCGGCAAAGCCGGCGACGGCGGAGACGGCCCGGAGGATGACGACGCCGCGCGAGAACGCGCGCGGAAGCGCTTGGCGCGAGAAGCCGCCGAGCGTTTGGAGCAGATCAAGCGCGACGCCAGGGAGGCCACCGATGGTAAGGAGGAGGTGAAAAAGGTTTTGCGCGTCGTCGGTGACGGGTTCGGTTCGACAAACGTGGCGTCGGACGACGCAAAGTTCGAGGCGTTCTGCGCGTTGGCGCGTTCGTTGGAGACGGCTTCGGGCAGGCGCGCGTTCGTCGACGCCGCCGCCGACGCTTTACCAGAGTCGCGGCGCGCGACTTGGGCGTCGGAGAGAGACGGTTTACCGACGCTCGTCTCCTGGATGGAACAGATCACCACCAAGGAGAGCGGCGCGGCGCTCGCCTCGCGCGCCGTCGCTCTGCTGTTGAAGCTTCCCGTGGACGTGCGCGCGATCCGCGCGTCGGGCGCCGCGCGCGTCATGCAGCAGCGCTTCGCCACGCACCCCAAGCCGGAGGTGCGCCTGCTGGCGCGCGAGTGCGCGCGCAAGTGGACGCGCGCCGTCGCCCGCGAAAAGGCGGCGCGCGCCTCGGAGGCGCACGACGCCGAGACGCCGACCGAGAACGGCGCGAACGCAAAGAACGACGCGAAAGACGAACCGCGGGAGTCGGCGAAAAGGAAGCAGACCGTGGATGAGATGATCGCGGCCGCGGACGGCTTGGCGGAGGGTGGCGCCGCGACGGAAGCGGCGCGCGCGGCGCGCGACGCGGAGGCGGCGCTCGCCGCGGCGACGTCACGCGCCGAGGCGGCGGCGGCGCGCTCGGCGGCGGCGGCGGCGGCGGCGGACGCGGCGCTGCGCGACGCGTGGTCCGCGGGGTCCACGAAGAAGAACGCGTTCAAGCAGCGCTCCTTCGAGGAATACGAGGCGCACAAGAAGCGCAAGCGCGAATTCAAAAAGCGCGAAAAAGAGCGACGCGAACGCGAAGACGCGGCGGAGGCGGCGGAGGATGCGCGGATGACCGACGCCTCCGCGGATGTCACCGCGCGTCTCCGCGCGTCCGCCGCCGCGCTCGAATCGATGCACGCCGAGCCTCAAGCCGCCGCCGACGCCGCTTCAGGTCCGCACGCCGCGGCGCTTCGCGAGATCCGCGAGCGCGTCTTGAAGTTCGCGCGCGCGCACTTGATGCGATCCCCGAATGGGAAAAAAATGGGAGACGCGCGGCGAAACGCCGTCGCCGCGAAGACGGCGGCGAAGGTTTGCGAAAACTCCACCTCGGCGGATGCGGCGGCGAAAGAGGGGGGGGACGCGGTGGCCAACTTCCTGACGCAGCAACGCAAATCGAAGATCAAGAAGATGCTGGACGCGTACGTCACCAGGTAGAGAAGGGAGGGGAGAAGAGAGAGCTTTCTTTTCGCCATCTACGCGCGCGCGACGACGTCTCCGTAGTGAGGTTCGTTCCGCCTCGTCATCGAATCGCCTCCGGACTCTCGCGTGTCTCGCATCGCGGTGTTTTTTTTTTTTCGAAACCAACGTGACACGGACGTGTCCATTTAGCAGATCGATGCGCGCGGGGCGGTCCGTGCTGGTCGCGCAAGGGTCGCGATGTCCGGCTTCTCCGGAGCGGTGAAGCTGGGCGACCTGGACGACTTCATCAACCCCTCGCAGTCGTGCGTGGTGGCGCTCAACGGCGATAAGCTCGACCTCGGCGCCGCGGAGCTCGCCGTCCCCGAGGGCGGAGAGGTGCTCTTGCGCAAGCGCGGCGACCCGTCGGCGGCATCGACGCCGCCGACGCCGGTCGTGCGCGGCGCGCCGCTCCCCTCGACGCCCGGCGAGGCGGTCAAGGTGTCGCTGTCGGACTGCTTGGCGTGCAGCGGGTGCGTCACCTCCGCGGAGACGGTCCTCCTGGAGGCGCAGAGCGGCGAGGCGTTCAAGCGGGCGCTGCGGGAGGCTTCCGAGCCGGACGCGCCGGCTTTCTCCGCGTTCGTCGCCGAAGGAGGCGAGACGCGGCGGAAGATCCGCGCCGTCGTGGTCACCGTCGCGCCGCAGTCCCGCGCGTCCCTCGCGCGGGTCGCGGGCTTGGACGCGCCGGAGGCGGCGCAGAGGCTGACGGGCTTTCTCAAGTCCATCGGCGTCGCGCGCGTCTTCGACGCCGCCGCCGCGCGCGACGTCTCTTTGCTCGAAACCGGCGAGGAGTTTTGCGCGCGCTTCGCCGAGGCGCGCGCGAACGACGAAGCGAATGTTCAAAATCCGGCCCATCCTCTGCCCGTGCTCTCCAGCGCGTGCCCCGGGTTCGTGTGCTACGCGGAGAAGACCCTGGGATCGGCGATTTTAAAGCACGTCTCCGCGGTGAAGTCGCCGCAGGCGGTGATGGGAACCGTGGTCAAGTCGCGCGTCGCCGCGGCGCTCGGCGTGGCGCCCGACCAACTTTTCCACGCGTCGGTGATGCCGTGCTTCGACAAGAAGCTCGAGGCGAGCCGCTCGGACTTCTCGCGCGAGGCGGACGCGTCGTCGCGCGCGACGCAGGAGACCGACTGCGTGCTGACCACCGGCGAGGTGGCGCAGCTCATCGCGGACGCGGCGGAGGCGAGCGGAGAAACTTTGGCCGGAGAGCGGGAAACCTTCGCCGACGCCGCCTCGCGCGCGCGCGCCGGCGCGGCGGCGCTGGCGCGCGCGCCGCGCGCCGCGCTGGACGGGTGGCTGGCGTGCGCGGGGACACCCTCGTTCGCGGTGACCGACGCCATGGATACGGGCTCCGGCGGCGGCGGCGCTTCGGGCTCCGCGGGCGACGCGGCGCTTCTGTACGGCCCCGTGGTTCCGGGCGGCGGGGGCGGGAGCGGCGGGTACCTGGACTGGACGTTCCGCCGCGCCGCGTTTAAGCTCTTCGGGGTTTCGGTGACGGGCCCTCTTCCGTTCACGACCCCGAGGCCGAAGAACCCGGATTTGAAAGAGGTGCGCTTGGAGGTGGGCGGCGAGACCGTGCTGCGGTTCGCGGCGGCGTACGGGTTTCGGAACATCCAGAACGTCGTGCGCCGATGCAAAGCCGGCGGATCCCGCCGCGGCGGCGGGTACGATTTCGTGGAGATCATGGCGTGCCCCTCCGGGTGCCTGAACGGCGGCGGGCAACCCCCGCCGCCGCCGGCGTTCGAGCCGGGGTTCCGCTTACGCGCGGACGCGCCGTTACCGCGAACGCTCGGCGTTTCCACGACCGCGAAACAGCTGGTGGACGAGCTGGAGGAGCTGTACCACACGGGGGGGATTCGGTCGACGGGAACGGACGCGGCGGATCGATTCGTCGCTCGCGACCCGTCGCAAAACGACGACGCGCTCGCGTTGTATCGCGACTTCGTCGGCGGCGACCCGGGGTCGGCGCGGGCCAAGGCGCTGTGGCACACGCGGTACCACGACCGCAGCGCGGAGGCGGCCCTCACGGCGGGGGGGACGGCCGCGGCGGCGGCGAACCTCAAGATCAGCAGCGACTGGTAGGGCGTTCCATTCTATGTAGTTGGCGCGAATCGAGTTCTTTTATGATAGATGGTGCTCTTTTTTTGAAGTCTGGCGTGTGTTTTTTTTTTCGTTTCGCGCGTCACAGAGGAAGTCTGCTCAACCGATCGCGGACGGAGTGGCGTCGTCATCAGATCGGAGACGCGCGCCCGCGCTCGCGGATGGACCTGCAGGCGTTCATCGTTCGCGGCCAGGTGTTATCGTTAATGCGCAAGGCGCTGCGTGCTGCGAGACAAGCGCCCCCCGAGTCCCGCGCGGAGATCCGCGCCGAGATCCGACGCAGCTTCGAGGCCTCGCGCCACCACGACGATTCGAGGACGATCAAGCACCTGCTCAGCGACGGGCGCATCCTCGTGAAGCAGCTCAAGGAGATGGTGGGCTTGACCTCGTGAACCCGTCGTTTGAAAGGGCACACGACACGGCGCAGCACACGGCGCCTATTGCGGTAGATCACGGCAGCGCACGCGACGACGATGCTCGCCTCAGGCTGGCGCGCCGCGGTGCGTGGCGCCTCCCATCCGGGCCTTCCGGGTCGCGCGGTCGGCTGCGCGGCGGGAAGCGCGCCTCGCGAAAGAGGTCGATTTTTTTTCGCCGCGCGCCCCGCCGAGACGGAGGCGCGCGGCGACGTCTCTCGAACGTCGCCGGCCTCGACCGACACACCGAACGGAGACGGTACGAACCAGCCCCCGAGCGACCCGAGCGCGTTCCTGCGCTCGCTGGACGCGCTCGGGGGGAAACACGCGCTGTTCGGCCGCTGGTTCGCCGATCGCGTCGCGAGCCTGCCCGGCGGAGAAGGAAACGGCGCGTACGTCCACCCCCACCTGGAAGCGCGCGTCGCGCCGGGCGCGGGCGTCGGCGTCTTCGCCGCGTCCGCGATCCCCCCGGGACACGTCCTGTTCCGCGCACCGAGCGCCTTGTTCGAATCCCTCTCGGCCGCGCACGCCGAAACCGTCGCGCGGCGCCGCGCGCCTGACTTCGTCGAGCGCTGCGCGTCGGCATGCGCGGCGCTGGGCGCGCCCGCCTTCGCGCCGCACGCGCTCCTCGCGCTGCACGTGCTCTTCGAGCTGGGGGACGCGCGCTCCGCGAACGCGGGGTACCTCGCGTCGCTGCCCAGCCTGGGTTTGTGTGAAGAAACCGAAGATACTATCACAAACGCCACGAGCGTGCCTCTGCTGTGGGACGCGCGCCGCGTCGCGACGCTGCGAGGCACGCCGACGTTCGCGGCGGTGGCTTCGCGGCGCGCGTTCGTGTCTTCGCTCCACGCGGCGCTCTTTGGAGTGGACTCCTCAAACGCGGCCGTGAGTCTGGAAAAGTTCGCGTGGGCGCTCAGCACGATTTTGTCCCGCGCCACGTCGGGCGCGCGCGCGCCGTACGCGCTCACGCCGGGGGTGGACCTGTTCAACCACGACGGCGCGGGCGCGAACTGCGCGTTGGAAGCCGAACCCGAGCGTGAGACGGAGACGACGACGACCGAGGCGGGCGAGACTCGGACGCGTCGCGCGTACGCGTCGTTGGCGGTTTCCTGCGTGAAGGGCGCGTCTCGAGACGCGCAGCTCACGATTTCGTACGGCGACGGCGCGGACAACGACCGGCTGCTGCGCGTGTACGGGTTCGCGCTCCCCGGGAACCCGAACGACCGGCGGGAGTTGCGCCTGCGGGTCGAGGGCGCGGCGCTCGAGGCGTGGCGCGCGCACGAGCGTTTCGGCCCCGGGGTGCTTTTGGCTCGGCGCGCCGTGTTAAGGAAATACGGCCTTCCACTGCTGGCGCCGTTCGAGGAGATGGAGGCTGCTGCGATGCCATCGCACGCGGACCACGCTCGCGACAGCGCGGAGCGAGCCTTCGGCGGCGGCGTCGCGTTCCGCGACCCGGGCGATTTCCGGAGCGCGCTCGGCGACGCCGAGCGCGCGGACGAGGATGCGCCGCGTAAAAACGGAGACGAAGCCGAAACCGAAAGAACGTCCGCCGTTTTTTTCGACGACGTCGAGCTCGCGATTGATGACGCCGGCTCTGAAGTGGCGGCGGCGACGACGACGCCTTTTCAAACGGTGGAGAGCGAAGACAACGCACACGACGAACCATATCGACCGCTCATCTGGAAGTGCTTCGTCGCGCACCCAGCGGCGCCGCCGTTTCCCGCGCGACCGCCCGCGCCCGCGAACAGCGC
>MDSV01223441.1_pt1 | contig 31934 bp, 16 predicted proteins | sample 810851 | NCBI WGS metagenome assembly MDSV01 (sample SAMN05326640, study PRJNA326480) | marine metagenome | isolation source: seawater | place: Atlantic Ocean: North East | collected 2012 | reverse complement strand
TCGGGTGGGAACGCGAGGCGCGCGCGCGCGCGCGCGCCGCCGCCACCGCCGCCACCGCCGGGGGGCGTCCGCTCGGCCCGCTCGCCGAGTCGCGGGGCGGGGACGAGACCGAAAAGGCGGCTTTTCCCTCGCCGCTCCGTTCGCGGCGGCACAGCGCGCCGAGCAGCGACGACGGGCAGAGCTCGGTGGGCGCGTACGGCGACGCCGCGGGCGGGTTCGAGACCTGGGAGGCGTGGGAGGAGGAGAAGAGGCGCAGGGCCAAGATGGGCAGCCCCGGGCACACGCCGGCGGCGAGCCTCGGGTCCACTCCGTGGCAAACCCCGGGCCACTCGCCGGGGCACACGCCGCCCGGTCCGCGCTCCGTCGCCGATTTTGACCGAGACGACCCGGTCGACCCGTGGGCGCTGAACGGCGCGGCGCCCCTGATTCGCAGGCCGGAGGATATCGCGGCGCAGGCGGCGGCGAAGCTGGCGGCGACGATCGATGGCGAGACGGAAAGAAAGAGCGACGGGTCGGAGTCCCGATCAGACGTTTCGGCGCTCGCGGCGTCGCGCGCCAGCAACCGCCGCCTCCCGACGCCGACGCCCGCGGCGACGGTGGACGTCGCGACCGTCTCTCGTGGCGGCTTCGAAGCCCACGACGGACGCGGACGGCTCTCGCGGACTGGGTCGCGGGACGGACTCGCGGAAAACCCGCGAGACTCGGCGCGGGACGCGTGGCGCGAGACGTCTCCGAAAGGGACGCCTCCGCGAATGGAAAGTCCGTCGGCTTCGCGGCGCGGGTCCGTCGTCGGGTCTGCCGCGACCGCGCGGCCCATCCTGAAGAAGACGTCTTCGTTCGCCAACCTGAGCGTCTCGGGCGGCTCCGGAAACTCGCGGGAGGGCAGCCAGCACGGCCCCCAAGACGCGCGGGACCCGAACGATCCGTCGCTGCTGACGGCGTTCGCGAACGCGTCGCAGAAGCTGCACGGGCGCCCCAACCTGTTCCGCAGCGGCATCCGCGCCGTGTTGGCGGCGAACCGGTTCGTCGCCGCCGGGGAAAAACGCGTGCAGTGGGAGGAGACCACCGCGGAGGGGCGCCCGATCGTCGACGCCGTGCACCGCAAGCCGACGCGCGTCGGAAACAAGATGCGCTCCGCCGCGAAGGCGGTCATGGCGGGCAACAGGCTGGCCAGTTTCGGGGCGGGCGACGAGCGGAACGCCGCGGCGGCGGCGTCGCCGCTCCGGGGGCAGTTCCTGCAGAAATCCGTCGTCGAGGAGCGCGAGTGGAGGCGCCACCACAAGATCGCGGACGTCAGGAGGCGCGCCAGCGAGTCATCCGAGCGCGCGCGTCCCCTCAACGGCGGCGAGCGAGCCTCGGGAGGCTCGCCGGTCTCCTCGCGGGCCTCCTCGCGAGCCTCCTCCGAGCGCAGCCGCGGCAGCGGTGGCGACGGGCGCCCGACCAAGCCGCGCTTCTCGGCGGCGGCGCGCGCCGTGGTCGCCGGGTACCGCACCCGGCACTTCGGCGCGGGCGCCTCGGGGGCGGGGGCTGGGGCGGGGGCGGGGGCGCGCGAGCCCACTCGAGCATCCTCGAGGTCGCGTTCGCCTTCGATGGGCTCCAGGTCACCCTCTGTCTCGCGGTCGGGGTCGCCGTCGCGGCGGCGCCCGCGCGCGGGACGGGGCGACTCGGGCGACTTTCCCGCGGGGGGCGTCTTTTCGGAGCGGTTTTCGGCGTCCGCGCCGGGGTCCCCGGGATCGCAGTCGGCGAAAGTAAACAGTCGGCGACCGGTTCCGGCGCCTCGCGGGTCGCCTTCGTCGTCCCTGCGGTCCTCGCGAGGCGAGCCGGGCGGCTCGAGGAGCAGGAGTCGGTCGGGGTTCTGAGGCGAACGGGGCGGCGGCGGCGGCGGCGCTCGCCGTCGACAGAAGCGGCGGTTGATCTCACACCTTCGTAAAAAGTAGTACCTGTATCAGTCTACTCAGAGCGTTGTCGCGGCGGATTTCGTCAAACGAACGTTTTCGACACGCGGTCACCGCGGCGGCGGTGGCGGCGGCGGCGCGCGCTCGCCCTCCGGTGCGATGGCCCAGTTGGGCGACTGTCGGTTTTTGATCCACCCGAAATCGTCCACGTCGCGCCACGCGTTGGTCTCCTCCGCCAGCCCGGCGGCGGCCAAATGCGCGCCCGCGCCGTCGTACGCAAACGCGAACGGCGCGAACGTCACCTCCCGGCTGTGCTCGATGATCGGCCTGCTCTTCGTGCGGACGTGAAAGCGCGTGCGCCGCGCGTCGTGCACCCGCACCTGCCGCGCGGCGATCTCGACGTGGCAGTTTTCCAGGTTCTGGACGTGCGCGCTGCCTGCCACGGGGCCGCCGTATATTTTCGTCTCCGTCAAGTCGTGGCACCGCAGCGCGCGGACCGTGCCGAGGATGAACACGACGCAGCCGCTGAGGCGCTCGAGGTCCAAGTCGGGGGCTTCGGTCGCCGCTTCGCCGAGCTCGATGTCGCCGCCGCGGAACACGAACGTCTCCCCGGCGGCGTCCTTGAACCCGGACGCGTCGGCGGCGGCGGACATCGCCGCCACGCGCGCCGCCAGCGTTTCCATCTCGGCGCGCTCGGGGAAAATCGCCGTCGGCTCCGCGTTCGGCTCCGCGTTCGCCATCGGCTCTGCTTTTTTCGTCACCGCGTCCGCCGCGTTTTCCGTCGCGGTCGCCGAGACCTCGTCGCGCGTCCGCTCGCGCGCGCGCGCGGAGGCGCCGTCGGAGGAGACGCCGTCGGAGCGCTTTTTTGATTCCCTCCGCGCCTTGAAGGAAAACTTTCGGCGCGGGGCGAGCGCGTCGGCGGCGGCGGCGAGGTCCGCTCGCAGCCGCTCCGTCGTCTCCGCGCACGCGCGCGCGTCGTACGCGGGCAGGAAATACGAAGCCTCCGCGGTGGTCGCCTCCATCGCCGCGACGAGCGCCCGCAGGTCATCCAGGGCGCCTTTCGAGTCCGAGTCCGTCGACGACGCGCGCGTTTCTTTCTTCGCGCGCTCGGCGCTCAGTCTCGTCTCCACAGCCTCGCGATCCTTCTCGAACCGCGCGAGGAACGATCGGACGTTCTCGCGCGGGTCCGCCGCCTCGCTCGCCGCCGCGCGGCGAGCCTCGAGGTCTGCGCGGCGGGACGCCTCGATGCCGCGCAGCCGGTCCTGTCGCGCGCGGAGGGGAAGGAACGCGGGACGAGCGCGGAGCGCGAGCGTGAGCGCGACGCCGAGAGAAGGTGCCGTCCGGTACGAGTCGTTGACGCGCGGAGATCGGAGGGGACGGCGCGGGGGGGCGCGCCCGAGGGGGACTGAGACCCGGACGTACCATCATCTGCGCGCGCTTCGCCTCCACGTCCGCGTCGGAGGCATCCTCCACGACAACCTCCTCGTGACCCATCGCGCCGGTCGTCGTGCGACGCTTCGTGATGACCGAAGGCAGTGCGGAGCCGAAGTCGTGTACATTGGGAATGACCACATGACCGAAAGAAAGTCAGTAAGCTCGAAAAAAGTCGAGCCCGACCCCCAAGTGAAGCGGGAGCCGTTCACCATCCGCGGCTACTCCGGGATCGGCGAGTAGCCCAATACCAAGCTCGCGCGCCCATCTCGTCACCCCGACGCGCGGCTTACGTTCGCTCTCATCGTAGCCTCGGAGTCAGTCGTTCGTGTGCTGCCTACATTTCCCAGCGCCGGCGCCGAAGTGCGCGCGTGTCGCCGCCCCCCGGCGCACGATCGACCGGCACGCGTGGCAATAGTGTTGGCCACAAGACCAACACCCGACGTGGTTGTTCCCGCCGAGCTTGAAGTTTGGCTGTCGGCAAGCCGGGCACCGACTCTGGTCCACCCTGAGGCCTGCGACGTGTGCGTCGCGTTCGCGCGCCTCCGCGACGGCCAATCCCGCGTTCATCTCGCGCTCCCACCCCGCGATGGCTTCTGCGTCAAACAGCGAGCACTTGCCGCCCTCGCGGAAGTGCTCGTACCCGATCACGGCGTCGCCGCACTTATAGCAGAAGAACGCGTCGCAGTTCCCGCACTGCATCTTGTTGCACCCCTCGCTCTTCACCACGCCCGCGCCGCACGTAGGGCACCGCTTGCCCTCGCGCTCGACGTACCGATGCGCCATCGCGTCCGCCACAGCCTCGCGGTGTTTCCGGCGAGCCTCGTCGCCTTCTCTGTCCCTCCCCCCCCGCGCGCGCGACTCCAGAACCTGCAGCCGCCGCTCGGGGTTCAGGCACGCCGCGCCCGGGTGCCACGCTTCGCGGCACAGCGCGCAAAACGCGTAGAGGCACGAAGAGCATTGCGCGCAGTGGTCGCCGTCCTCGTCCTCCAGCACCGCGGTTTCGCAGCGCGGGCAGTAGGTCAAGTCCACCATCGCGTCGAGCCCGCGCTCGAGGCTCAGCTTCTCGTACCGCTCGCACAAAGACTCTGCCGCGGCGCTGCCAGTCAGTAGCGCGCTCCGCACGGCGCCGGGCGCCAGCGCCGCGCCGCACGCGGGCTCGGGGCACCGCAACGCGCCCACGGTGCCCTCCGTGACGTGCACGACGCACATGCGGTGCAGGCAGTCCACACAAAACGCGTGGTCGCACATCGCCTCTCGCTCACCGTCGGCGACGTCGGTTTCGTCGTCCCGCGGCGCCGACGCGTTTCGCGTCGCCGGCGACGGAAACGTCGGCGCGCGCCCGTCGCAGCGGCGCATCCGCGTCCCCGGGACGTTCCCCGCGAAACACACGCCGCAGAAGTGTGTCGCGCGCGCGTATCGCCGCGCGCGCGCCAGCGCGTCGTTGCGAAGCACGCACACCAGAGCCTCGTCCGGCGAGCGCGACGTGGGAACGCCGCGAGAAGGGTCCGAACAGACGCCTCTTCGGTCATCGCCTCTTCGGTCATCGCGTCCCAACCACCCGTCGCGCGCGGCGAGGCGCAACTCGACTGCGCGCGTTTCGCCGGCGCGCGGCTCGTCCGCCGCGAATGCCTCGCGCAGCGCGCGCTCCCTCAGGTACTCCACCCAGGAGAACACGACGGCTGTACCGGGTCCGGACTCGTCCCAGATGCGCCGCAGCGCGCGCGCGCACCGCTCGAGCGCGGCGCGCGGCAGAAACGGCGCCGAGAGCGCGAACGCGGGAGGCGCGGCGGAGGGGTACGCGCGGGGGAAAATGACGCTCAAGCGCACGGCTGGAAGAAACGCCACCGGGAACGTTTCGCGACTTTGTCCACCCGACGTCGCGTCGGAGACGAGCACGACGCGGGTCACGGAACCGCCGAGATGGGATTCCGCGTCCACGTGTCCCGCGTTCGGGTCGTACGATTCGGGCTCGACGTCCAGGTGGAACCGCAGCAGTCCGTTTCGTCTCTTCGTCTCGGCGCCTCTCGCGGCGTCGTCGTCGTCGTCGGCGGCGGCGTCGGCGTCGGCGTCGTCGCGTCCCTCGAGCTCGCGCGCGGCGCGTTTCGCGTCCGCGGCCGCGGGGCCACACAGGTCGTCCCCGAAGATGGACGCCAGGGCGGTGAGCTCATCGAGCTGCGCGGCGCGGTCGTCGTCGTGCGCGTCGGCGTCGCGGACGACCTCGTCGCCGCCGTCATTCGTCTCGTCGCCGTCGAGTCGGACGCTCGCCAACTGCGACACGAGCGCGCGCTCCAGTTCGTGCTCCCACGGCGCGTCCATGCGCGTCGGAATCGAGCTCACCGCGTTTTCTTGTCGCTTGACGCGCGCCCGGGCCGCGCGCGCAGCATCACCCCGCCGAGCAGCGCGAGCACCAGCGCCACCAGGCACGCCCCCGCGTACGCCGGGATCAGGATGGCGTAGACGCGATCGGGGAACCACGAGAGCACGACGTGGCCGGGCTCGACGAAGGGCGTGACCAGCACCCAGACGGTGTAGTACGCGAAGAGCGCGGTGGCGCAGACGAAGATGGCAAGACCCGCGGAGCGATCGTCCATCGGTGGCGAAATGCGCGCCGTTCGGGGGTACGCTCGGCCGGGAGTGACGACGCGCAGGCGGGCCTGTGTATAAAGTTTGACGTGTGCCCTTTCACAGCACGCGAACGCCCACAACGATTCTCGACGACTCGACAAACTACCGGTACTTGTATTCGCGCTCTACGTACACGGGCGCCTCTACTCTACATACACGGGCGCCTCTACGTCTCCTCCAAGAACTCCAGCCCGCTCGCCGTGGGCGTCAGGCCGTGCTTTTCGAGGTACTCCGCGCTCCAGAACTTGGACAGGTGCCGCCCCCCCCCGTCGCAGGCGATGGTCACGACTCGTTTCCCCGGCCCCAGCCGCCGCGCCGTCTTCACGGCGCCGACGATGTTCACGCACGACGAGCTCCCGAGGAACAGCCCGTCGTTCCGGGCGAGGAAGCGGGACATCTCCACCGCCTCGCGGTCCGAGCACCGGAACGCCCCGGAGATGAGGGATTCGGGTTCTTTCGTTCGTCCGTTCGAATCGACGCGTCTGCCGCCTGTTCTGCCTCCGTCGTCGAAGAGCGCCTCGCGCCCGAGCGCGACGGCGAAGTTGCGCGTGAGCCGGTTGATCCCGACACCCTCGGTGATGGTGTCGAAGGGATTGCGCAACCGTTTGCCCTCCGCCTCCTGGTGCGTGTACAGCACCCCGCGCGTTACCTTGTTGTACAGGGAAGAGCCCTGCGGGTCCACCAGGAAGCACTCTATCCGCGGGTCCGCGTTTCGCAGGAACGACGCGACCCCCGCCAGCGTACCCCCGGTGCCGCACGCGCACACGAACGCGTCGAGGCGTTTCGGCGGCGTCATTCGTCGGCGCGAAAATTTCCATCTCCGTCGACTTCCGTCTTCTTCGCCCGCCCGCGCACCACCACTCGTCGGCGCGAGCGCGCGGACCTGCTCCCAGATCTCCGGCCCGGTGCCTTGGAAGTGCGCGCGCGCGTTGGCCAGGTTCTCGAACTGGTCGCAAAACAAACCGCCGCCGCCGTCGTTGTCCGCGCGGTCGTTCTCGCCGTTTTTTCCTTCGTCCGGTGGGCGCGACCCGCGCGCGTTCGCCGCCTCGACGCGCCGCCGAGCGACGTTCACGAAGTGGTCCTCGTGCGTGATGGCGACCGGCCGCACCGGCTCGACGACCGCGCCGAACGCGCGCATCAGCATCTGCTTCTCCGCCGCCGCGTCGTCGGGGAGCGACAGGAACGCCTCGCACCCCAGCGCGACAGCGACCATCGCCACGGACACGCCCGTCGAGCCGGCGGTGCCCTCGGCGACGACGCCGCCGCGGCGCAACGTCCCATCCGCCATCGCGGCGCGCACGATTTCGAGCGCGACCCGGTCCTTGACCGAGCCCCCGGGGTTGGCGAACTCGCACTTGATCAGCACGTCGCACCCGGTCGCGTCGCTGAGCGACGCGACGCGAATCATGGGCGTGTTGCCGACGGTGTCCAGCACGGATCGCGCCACGGGCGGAGGCGCGCTTTTTCGGCGTTTTCCGTCGTCGCGATCGATCGCTCCGCGCGCGAACCATCGGACGGGCCGAGGAAGCGCGAGCGTGACGTCGCCCGCCGCGTCCGAGCGGACGCACCGCGCGACCAGCACGCCGCCCGCGAGCGCGCCGACCAGCGCCGAGGCTGCGTCGAAGAGAGGAAGAGGAAACGGAGGTGAGTTCGGGTCGGGCGCGACGACGAGGCGAGACCATCTCCCGAACGCGCGCCCTGGCGTTCGTCGGCGGCGGCGGTGAGGGTGACGCGAGCGAGCGGGGTCCGCGGGGACGAACGCGAGGCGGAGCGAGCGCGCGCGCGTACCCGCTACGATCATAGAGATCGACCGACCCTGCGTGTCCATCGTTCCTCGACCCTCCGACGCCGGGCCGAGCCCCACGCGCGCGCCCCGAGTGACGCGAGGAGTCTCTCGCGTCGGCACGCTGAAAAAATGAGCCAAGTGTGCGAGATTTTTGACGTGACGAAGCGTCTGGCTTTTACGTCCGCGAAGGGCGCACGGCAAACCGCACCGCGCACCACCGCGTTCCTCGCGCCGCTTTTCGCGCGCGCCCCGCCGCGGTACCCGCACCGCGCTCGCGACCTCGAGCCTCGCGGCGAATCCCGCGGCCGCGAGCCACCCTCGCGCGGTCGAATCCCCTCGGGGTCGCATCTTTCCCGGGTCCCTCCCTCCCTTTCGCGATAATGGCGAACACCGCCCCGAGCGTGGAGTGGGAGCACTTCCTGGCCACGGACGTGGACCGCGACGGCGAGGTGAGCGCGGTGGAGCTGCAGAATATGCTCGCGGCGGCGGGCCTGGTGTTTTCGCTGCAGACGGTGATGAAGATCATCACCCTCCACTCGCCTCGCGATCGCGGGACGCTCGATTTCGCCGAGTTCACGAACGTCCAGGGGTTCCTGCGCAACATCCAGGCTTCTTTCCAGTACTTCGACTCGAGCCGATCGGGGAGGCTGACCAAGTCGGAGGTGCTGCGCGCGCTACACCACGCCGGGTTCGGGCACGTCGACGAAGGCGCGGTCAAGTCCGCGTGCCAGGCGTTCGACCCCGACCGCACCAACGGGCTGTCGCTCGACCAGTACATCGCCATGACCCTGTTTCTGCTCGCCGCCAAGCGCGCGTTCGACGCCTTCGCGGCGACAAGCGCGGCGCCGGGCGTCATCTCTTTGGACTTCAACCAGTTCGTGTACGCCGCATCCAAGACGAGGTAGAGAAGACGCGCCTAGACGTGGTATTTGTAGAGGTTTCCGCCGAAGAAGAGAGCGACGTCTCGGTCGCGCGCGTCCCGCGAACTAAAAAAAAGTCTTTAAAAAAAATGCGTTGTTGTTTCGCGGGTCTCTATTTTGTACTGTGCGTAGATCTCTCTCGCGGCGAAACGACATCACTCGTCCTTCTGCCGCGCCTCTTCCCGCGGCTTCGCCTCCGCTTCGTGCGGCGGGTTCCCTCCCCGCATGAGGTTGCTGACGTAGAACAGGCACATGCACGCCGCGCCGACAGCGATGACGCCGGAGGGCACGAGCGAAGCGCCGGCGGCGAACTTTTTGCCCATCATCGCGCCGAGCGCGGCGGTGATTCCGAAACTCACCGTCGTCTCGAGCGCGCTCCCTTTCCCTTGCTTCCACTTCTTCAGCGAGAGCGCGCCCAGAATCATGAGGAGCCCCCCGAACCCGCCGCCGAACACAAGGCTCTTCGCGCTCCCCGCGATGACGAACCCCGCGAGCCCGCAGAGCGCCACGAACAAACCCCACGGCAGCGTGAAGCAAAAGTCGTGCCGCGGCAGGAACCCCATGGTGGTCTCGCGTCCAGAGGCTCCGACGTCGTCGTCGCCCTCGTCGCCTCCCGACGCGAGGTCCGCGGCGGCGGAGCGCGCCGCGCCTCCGCGCGGCGAGGCGCTCGTCCGCGCGTGCGTCACGCGCTCGGGCGCGCTCGCCCGGAACCGGGTCTCCCCGAACCGAGGACCGCGCGCGGGCTCGACGCGCGCCCGCCCGGATCCCGAGGCGGCGTGCGCGCCGCTGACCCCAGAGCGCGCGTCCGCGGCGCGCGCGAGCGTCGCGGGCGCGCGTCCGCGCGCCGCTCCGAGTCCGTGCGTCGACGGTCCAACGTGCGCCAGTCGCGTGTGGGTACCCGCCGCGCAGAGCTCCATGAACGGGCGCCTGTCGAGCGCGCGTGCCTATTGCGCGCGGCGAGCGTTTCTGGAAAAAGGCAACGCGCCGCGCGTCTCGTCATTGGTCGGGCGAGCGGCCCTGTCTGATTTTCAGCCAATGCCAGAGCCGCTGCGAATCTGGGGAATCGTGCGTTTCGCGAGTTTTTTTTCGTCGAAGTCGCGCTCGGTTTTTTTTTTAGTGAGCACCGCGCGATGATGCGTCGCGCGCGCCGCGCCGCGAACGAGAACGATCGAACCCCTCACTGGTTGGTTTTGATTCCCGCGCTCCACGTACTACAATTCAATTCATCCCGAACACTACACAGAGCTTCAGTTCGTGAGCGCCCGCACCTTCTCCCTCTCCGCCGCCTCCGCGTTCCGCGCGTCCTCCTCCTGCAGCGAGTTGAAGTACTTGTCGTAGTACTCTGCGGCGTCTTCGAGCGCGTCCATGTCGGCGTAGATGTCGGCGATGACGCCGAGCGCGTCCGTCTCGCCCGAGTGGTCGTCGTGCTCCGTGGAGAGCGCCAGAACCAGCTTCATGGACTCCAGCGCCTCCGGGAACTTCCCGAGCCGCTCGAGCGCGGCGCCCATCCCGCGGTGCGCCTTCCGGGCGGCTTTCCAGCCCTCGTTGAAACTCGACGCGTTGCGCTCAATGTCGTCCAACGCGACGCGAAAGTCGCGCAAAGCGCTCTCGTTGTCCCCCTCCTTCAAGAGCCGCTTCCCGGACTTCAGGGCGGAGATCACGCGCCCCACCGTCTCGTCGTCCTCGTCCGTGCTGTCCACGGACTTCTCGATGAACCTCGACGCGGGGATGGGCTGGTACGGGCCGATGCCCGCCTCGCGCATCTCGCGTCTCAGCTCGGCGTTCACCTTGAGCAGCTTCTGATTCAACTGCGACACCTGCTCACCTTTTTTCCGCGCTTCGTTACCGCCCACGGCGCTCCCCACGAACCCCACCGCCTGGCCCAGAACGAGGGCGCCCACCAGGTACTTGTGGTCCACCTCCAGCCCGGCGAACCGAACGGTGAAGTCCTCACGGAAGATCTCGTCGGGCTCGGTGAGCTCTAAAGCGGCGGAGGAAGGAATCATCGGGAGCGCGTCAGGATTTCGTCCGTCCGAAAACGATCGCATTTCGAGTCGCGGAAACGTGAAGGGCCGACCGTCACGCGTGATTTTAGCCCGGGTGGGAACGCCCTCGCGAGAAACGAACGCGAGTTTCGCGACGACGCGTGTGGGGACGACCGCGCGCGCGCACCTTTCGGGAGGCTCTTCAGGGGCCCGTTCGTCGGGGACAGGTCGCCGTCGAACGCGTTGGCCAGCGCGGCGTCGGGCGCGCACGCGACGAGCGCGGCGGCCGCGGCGGTCGCGACCGCGGCGCCGCGCAGGCGGTCCGCGACGGAGACGCTCTGGGCTTCATCGGCCGAGCGATCGGCGCGCGCCGCGCACGCGACGGCGCGCCGCGCGCGTGGCGCGGTCGCGCCGGGCGCGGGGGCGCGGACGGTGACCGAGCTCAAGACGCACGCCGACATGTAGACGGAGCGAGCGGTCGTGTGACGGCGATAGTGCGCCGGGGAGGCGTCCGCAGCGCGAGGTCTCGTGGGCTCTTCGCGCGCCTTGGAGGATAAAACGCGAGATCCCGATCTTTCTCGCGTCAGTCTGAAGAGTGGCGCGGAGCGCGCCGCAGGGTATCGCTCGCCGACAGGCGACACCGCGCGCTCCGCGTTTGAAAAGCCACGACGAGCTGCGACTCGCGCCGAACGACGGCGCGGCAGAGCGGGCCGCGCCCTCGCGGTTTCGCGGGCTGGACCGGACCCCGCGCGTCCGCGCTACGCACGCGGGTCAGGCAGCCGTCGCGTCCGTCACGGCGCGGCATGTTCTCCCCGAACCACCGCTCGCGGTTCCAGCGGTGCCCCGTGTGCGCGAAGGATGTGCACAAAGTGCTGCTGCAGCAGCACGTGGAGGTGTGCCTGGAGCGAAGCGCCGGGGGTGCGAGCGCCGGCGCGGGGGACGCGAGCGCGGGCGGGTGGGGACGACCGCGCGAATCCGCTCGAGGCGACGCGTCCGGAGGTGGGGAGACCTCCGGACGAAAGCCCGGTTGTGCCGACGAGAGACCGTCCGCGGGAACCGACGTGGAAAAAACGCCGTTCGTCACCGCCGGCGCGTTCGCCGAGCGCCTCGGCGGACGCGCGCCGTTCGCGGCGCTGCGCGAGAGCAACGACGGGCGCGGTCCGTTCCGCCGCGCGGGAGACGCGACGAAGAGCGACCTTAACTCCCCGAACGACGCCGGCGCTGAGAGACGAAGCGTCGGTTTACTCGGCGGGTTCTTGCGGTTGAACGCGAAGCGACGCCTTCGCGAAGAGCCGTCTCGCGACGAGGCGCCGCCCCGTCGCGAGAAAGCCGCGCGAACGGACGAAGGCGCCGAAGACGAGCGAAGGTGCGCCTTCGCCGCGTCCGGTGGGACGCCGGCGGCGGTGGCGGAAGACGAAAAAGAAACGAAACCGAACCGAGGCGTGGGCGTTCTCGGGGACGAGGAAGACCGAGCGGAGGGGGACGCGCGAGGAGAGGGGGACGCGGACGTCGAGCGGCGGCGCGCCGAATCCGCCGTCGCCGTCGGCGACGGCGGGCTCTTGCCGTTCCCGGTGCGCGTGATGTCCGGCGACCACCGGGACTGCGGCATTTGCCTGCAGCGATTCGACGCCGAGACGGGCGTCGAGCGGCACGTGCTGTGGCCGTGCCAGCACGCCAGGCAGTGCGGGGACTGCGCGATTCGGATATGGCAGGTCCCGAAGAGCAAGCGGCGGTGTCCTTGGTGCAAGTCCAAGATCGACATTCGGCCGAGGCCGTTCAAGCCGTTCCTGTGACGATGCAAAGTCGCGCCGCGCGGCGGGGAGGAAGCGCCCGTGGCCCATATACGTGACATATCCATACGGTGACTCGTGTACGACCGGCGCCGCGGTCGTGTCGCGGGTTGAGGCTCGTGAGACGGCGCGGCGCGCGTACGAATCGCGAAATACGCCGCGCGCCAACGCGCGTCGTTTTCCCGTCGTTTCCGCGACGCGGAACCGTTAAAGGAGAGCTACCTCTCGCACTCCGACACCACGACGTCACGCTCCGGGACTTCGAACGTCTGCCCCGACTTGAGCAGCTCGGCGACGCCGCCGTCGCCGTCGACGCTCGCCACGCGCTCCTCGAACCAGGAAAAGCGAACCGGACTTTCCGACCCGTTTTTTCCCGGTTCGCCTTTTTCTTCTTCGGGCCCGCACGACTGCGAGCACGTCATCGCCGCGACCGCCTGCCAGTCCCACGCGTCGATCGCCTCCGCGGACACCCGCGAAGTGGGAGGCGCGGGGTTAATTTCCGACGCGCTCGCTTTTGCTTTTTTGCTTTCGGCGCCCGCCCACTCGGCGGCTTGCGCGGCGAAGTGCAGGAGCGGCGGCGCGAGTTGCATCTCCGCGCGGCGGGGCGCGCCGCACCGCTCGCACGGCGCGCACGCTTTTTCCGGCCCCGGCCCATCTTCGGGCCAGCACAGGGCGTGCCCCCCGAACGCGTAGCGCACGCACTGCTCCGGCGCGCGGCGCAGACGTTTGCTGAACTTCAAGTACCGACCGTCCACGCCCGCCACCGCCGCCGACTCGTACGCCTCGCCGCCGGCGTCTCGGGTCGCGGCGTCGCGGTTTTCGGCAGTCACCGCGGCGGCGACGGCGTTCGCAGCGTTCGCGGCGTCCGTCTCCAGGCCCTCCTCCACGGCGTATCTATGCAGCAGCCGCTCGGTATCCGCGCGCTGCGAAGCGCTCAGCGCGGACGCGGACGCGGCGTCCGGCTCGTACTCCGCGAGGAGGTAAAACTCGGGCAGGCGAGGCCCGCGCCAGTCGCCGCGTCGAAGCCTTCGCGGCGTCAACCCCGGGCCGTCTTCGCGCGCCTCGTCCGCGCGCGGAAGGCGTCCACTCGCGTCGGCCATCTCGTCCTCGCCGTCCAGGTGGCGCGTCGCGAGCGCGTCCAGGGCGCTCGCGAGGGCGTCCGCGTCGGCGTCACCGGCTCCGGCGCCCCAGTCGTCCGCGTCGGCGGCGCCTCCCCAGTCGTCCGCGACCTCGCCGACGACGGCGCCTTCCACCTCCGTCGCGGGCACCGTGGACGGCCCGTGCGCGCGCGCCTCGGGGCGCTCGTCGCCCACGAGCGCCGCCGCGGCGACCGGCGGGACCTGCGCGCGCAAGCACCGCCATCGTCCCGCGTTCGCGCCCGCGCCGGGGCAGGTTTGGGAGAAGCACGAGAAGAGGTACAGCACGCGGTCGGCGACGGCGGCGCCGTCTGCGAGCTCGCCTGAGACTAGGGGGGCGTGCGCCTGCGCGACGAGAGCCATGACCTCGCCGCACCGAGCGCACGCGGTCATCTCCGCGGGAGGAGCCGCGGGGTCGTGGTGAAGGGACCCGTCGGGATCTCCGTCTGCCGCCGCCGCCGCCGGTGGAGGCCAGTCGGGCACGCCGCCGATCTTCGTCGTGCGGTGGTCCAGGCGCTCGCCCCCGCCGACCATGCGCCCGGCGAAGCCGAGTAGGACGGGCGCCGAGGAAGTGGGCGGCGCCATCTCGCCGACGCGGGGCTGTGCGCCTCCGAGTGGTACCGCCTGGCCGACCGCAAGAAAATGCACTCGACGCCGAAAAGGACGAGCGTTTCGTGACGAACTGCTCTGAGTTTTTCACACGCGGGGTGCTCTGGCGTCCGGAGGGCCCTGGGCCCCCAGGCGAGCGACTTCCCGCGTCGACTACGGCTACGTAGACTACTCACGCCGTTTTCTCCTTCTGGAACACGCTCCACGACTTGATCTCGCGCTCAACCTGCGCGATGCCTTCCTCCACGACGTCTTCGAACATGTCCGCTTTCATTCGCGCGACGTTCCCCCTGCGGGGACGTCTGTCAGGGTCGCGACGCGCACCCCTCTCGCCGTCGTCGGAAGCGTTGGTGACATCCGCGAGCGCGCGTCGTCTGCTGTCGGCGGACGGAGCGATGCCGTCGCTTTCACCTGATCCGATGCTCTTCCTTCGCCGAACGGTCTTGCGGGGCGCTTTGGTCTCCGGGATGCCGCTGGGGATGACAGTCCCGACCGCGCCTCGGGGAACGCGAGTTCCCCTCGGGCGACGCGCGTCTGGCTGGAACATGGGGGCTTTCTATGAGCGCGTGTTGGTGGGCTCAGTGCGTTTGCGTCTTGAAGATTGTGCGGAGGAAGGTCACGGCAAGGACGAACATGGTAGTCTGTGGGGTTTGGCGTGGGTCGTGTGGTGCGTTGTGATGCCTTCGCGACGCGTACGCAAGAAACGCTCGTCGGGCCGTTCCCCCGCTGTTTTTTGCTTTTTTTTCGACGATGGCTCGACACCGCATTCTTCGGTCCCGCCGACGCAGCCCAACCGCCCGACGATACTGACCGTCGTCTCGTCACTCCGCCCGGCGCGGCGACGGGCGTCATCGCCATGCCGCGCGCGATCGGCGCGGCGTGCGTCTCCGCGTCGAGGCGCGTCTCCATCTGGCGCGAGGTCGCGCGCCCGAGACCGCCGCCCCCCGGCCAAAACCTCGCGCGCTGTCGCGCGTCCCATCGCTGGGTTCGTTGGTGCGCCGTCCAGCCTCCGCGCGCGGAGGGGGCGGAACCCACCGCGGGGTCGAGCTCTCTCCCTGAGAGCTCCCCGCGGGAGCGCGCGGACCCGCGATCCCGCGATCCCGCGGCGAGAAACAACCCGCGCAAGGTGCTGGTCATCGCCGGCCCCACCGCGGTGGGCAAGACCCGGCTGAGCCTCTCCGTGGCGCGCGCGCTGGGCGGCGAGGTGGTGAGCGCGGACTCCGTGCAGGTGTTCCGGGGTCTGGACGTCGGGTCCTCCAAGCTTCCGGAGGCGGAGCGCGAGGGCATCACGCACCACCTGCTTGACATCGCGGACCCTGTGCGGGAGGTGGGCGCGGGGGAGTTCGTGGAGAAGGCCCTTTTGGCGATGAACGATGTGACGCGCCGCGGGAAAACGCCGGTGGTGGTGGGCGGCACGGGGATGTATCTGCGGTGGCTCGTCGAGGGCAAGCCGGACACGCCACCGAGCGACCCCGAGGCGAGCGCGAGGGCGCGGGCCACCTTGCGGCGCGTGGCGGGCGAGGCGGCGAAGCGCGCTGAGAGACTCGAGCGCGACGCGCCGACGCCTCCGGAGGAGGACGCGAGCGCCGCGAGCGAAGATGAGCGGATCCGCCTCGCCGGCGAGCGCGCCGGGTGGCGTGCGGCGATGCGCTTTTTGTCCGAGGCGGGCGACGCGACCGCGGCGACGCGCCTGGCGCCGAACGACTGGTACCGCGCCGAGCGCGCGCTGGAGGTGGTGACGTCCACCGGCAAGCCGATCACGGACTTCGGCCCGCCGAAAAAACACGCGCGCGGCGAGGACGCGGACGAGGCGGAGTCGTACGAGTTCGTGTGCGTGGCGCTGTCGTCGCCGCGCGTCCGTTTGTACCGGCGGATCGACGCGCGCGTCGAGGAGATGGTCCGCGACGGCATGCTCGCCGAGTCCGCGGAGATGCTCCTGGCGGGCATCGCACCCGGGTCCACCCCGGCGTCACGCGCGATCGGGTACAGGCAAACCATGGCGTTTCTGGACCGAATGGCGCGCCGAGCTCAACCTCCGACGACGAGCGGCGCCGTCGAGTGCGATCACGCCGCGTTTACGGCGTACCTCGAGGAGACGCAGCGCGCGACGCGCGCGTTCGCCAAGCGGCAGTTCACGTGGTTCCGAGGCGAGAAAGAAGGCCGGTTTTGGTGGCTGGACGTCTCCCGAGCCGAGGAAACCCCCGAGGACCTGACGCGCGCCGTGCTGGATCTGTTTGCGCTCGGACCGCCGCGCGAGCTTTCGCGCGGCGAAGACCAAGACGAGACGCGTCGCGGGGAGGCGGCGTTTTCGAGCGCACATTCGTCGTCGTCGTCGGCGCGGCGCTGGGACGCCGAGGCGTCGGCTCGGCTCTTCGCTCTGACGGACGACACGCGAGGTGCGACGGATCACGAAACCGCGCGGGAGCTGAAGCGGTACGCGCCGCGCCAGACGGTCTTCGTGGACGCGGCGGCGTCGCGAGGCGCGCGACGCGAGGTGGAGGCGTGGGTGGAGAAAATCAGACGCATACAGTGAGAGCAGTCTTGAAAAGAGTGAAAAAGCTCTTCGTACATCATGTCCATTTTTGGGTGCGTGATGTTTCGTTCGTAAAAGCGCTGACGCGAAACGAGCCGAGTTAGGCATCGCCGCGCGAAGGCGCGATGTCGTCCTCGGACGAGGAGGACGAGCGTTCGGCGGATGACGGTCCGCTAGACGCGTCCGATGAGCGCGTTCGGTGGCTCGCGGAGAAGGTCTCCGCCGGCCTCGGATGCGACGTCGACCTGTTCGCCTCGTGCGTGGCGAACGACGACGAGACGAGAGATCGCGTCGAGGCGTTCGTGCGAGGTGCGTTGTTGCGCCACCTCGGCTTTCCCGACGAATTCCGCCCCAACGGCACCCGCGACGCGCCCGCGTCGGCTCGATCCACGGCTCGCGCGGACGCCTGACCTCCCAATCTCACCACTCCCACCACGTAGGCACGTCGGAGAGCGAGGCGCTCCTGGTGTACTTCGAGCCGAGCGCGCGCGGAGACGCTTCCGCGGGGACGCGGTCCACGCCGTTCGAGCAGAGCTCGAGCAGAGACGAAAACGCAGAGGCGACCGTCGACGCGCCCGAGGACGGGGGCGGGGAGACGGAACAGAACGGGGAACGCGCGTCGCGGGAGGGTGACGCGTCCGCGCGCGCGCCGGGCGACCCGCGGGACGCGTCCGCGGCGTCCGCGGAGGGGGGCGGACCGGAGCCCTCCGCCGATCAGGCACCGAACGCGGAAGGAGGCGAGGCGGGAGGGACCGAAAAAGACGAAGGCGACCAAGGCGCGAGTCGCGAAAACGACGGGTCCGGGTCCTCGTCGCCGCGCGCCCGCGCCGACCCAGTCCCCCCGGAACCGAGCGTCTCCGTTCCGGGACCGACGGAAGCACCGCCGATTCCCGACCGCGGGGCGGGCCCCGCGCTCCGCGTCGTCGCGGGCGCGCTCCCCCCGGGCGCGGCGTCGGCGCCGGCGGCGTACTTCATCAAGGATTCGCCGTCGGAGGCTCTGCGTCGCGCCGACGACATGGAGGCTCGGGTGCACGTCGGCGCGCTCGCGAGCTCGGGCCCGTCGCTGGACGCGCTCGAGCAGCTCATCGAGCAGGTTTTCGTGCCTCTGCTCGGCGCGCGCGGGACTCTCGGGGCGGGCGCCGAAGACGAAAAGGGCGGCGGCGCCGAGCGAAGGTTCTCGGCGGCGAAGGAGAACGTGACGCCCAACGTCGGCGAGCCCGACACGACAAAAAAGGCGGCGTCGCGCGCGCGCACGACCCGCTCGGTCGCGCTCTCGCCCGCGATCGCGGCCGAGCTCGCGAGCGACGCGGGGCTGTTTGGCGCGCGCGTCCGGCGCGCGGCGCGGCGCCTGGCGAGCGACGTCGCGCTCTCCTTCCCCACGCTGAGCGAGTCGGTGGACCTCACCGACGCGCGCGCGTCCGCGGAGGACGCGGACACCGCGCGCAAGCTCGAGGCGGCGGTGGTGGAGTGGACGTCCAAGATCTCCGACGCGACGCGACGCGAGGAGGCGCGGGAGGTGACGGGCGCCGGGCCGCTGGACGAAATCGAGTTTTGGCGCGAGCGCGACGTCGCGTTGACGTCGCTGCACGAGCAGCTCGTCGCGCCGCGCGTGCGCGACGCGGTCGCCGTCGTCGCCCTCGCGTCGCCGGCGGTGATGCCCGACTTCGAGGAGTTCGCCGCGAAGCTCGCGCGCATGCGCGCGGAGGCGAGGGACAACAGGAAGTTCCTCGCCACGCTGGAGCGGCACTTCAGGAACATCGCGCGCGGGCGCGACGCGGGCGCGGGCGCGGGTTTCGGATCCGGAAACGCCGAGGTTTCCGAGTCGAGCGAGACGCGCGGGGTTTTGTCCACGGCGATCGACACGGTCGCGCCGATGATGAACGCGCTGCGCATGGTGTGGATCATCAGCAGGCACTACGGGGAGTACGCGCGCATGGGCGGGCTCATGGGGCGCGTCGCGGATGAAATCGGACGGGTCGCCTCGGAAGTCGCCGACGCCAAGAACCCCGCCACGGGCGTCTTCGCCGTGGACGCGGCGACGGCGCTGTCGCGCGTTCGCGACGCGAAGCTTCTCTTGGATACCTGGCGAGACTCGTACATGGCGATGCGCGACAAGATCGAGAAGTCCGGCCGCGATAACCGCTGGGAGTTTGACCGCAAGCGCCTGTTCCAGAAGACGGAGTACGTCGCCTCGGTGTGCGGCGACCTCGAGCAGATGCTCGACGCCGTGCACGGGTTCCACCGGTTCCTCGGCGGCAAGCTCAAGACGGTGACCGGCGAGCCAGAGGCGATCGACGAGGTCATCGCGCGCGTCACGGACATGGCCCGGGCGGCGCGGAGCGTGGAGTTTGACATCTTCGACCCGAAGCGGTTCGCGGACTGGCAAGTCGTGGTGTCTGACTTTGAGCGCGAGCGCGAGCTCGTGGAGAAGTCCGCCAAGGCGTTCGTGGATCAGTCGTTCAAGAAGCTGCGCTCGGCGGAGGACGCGTTCGACCTGCTCTCATCGTTCGAGCGCGTCGAGAGCTCCGGCGGGATCGGGCGCACGATGTCCTCCAAGTTCCACGACATTCTCGAGCAGTTCACGCGGGAAATCGTCGAGACAAGGAACATGTTCGACCGCGCGCAGCATCAGCCGCCGCTTCCGAAGAACCAGCCGCCGGTGGCGGGCGCCATCGCGTGGTCGCGCTCGCTGTTTTCGCGAATCCGAAAGACGATGACGCGCCTGCAGACAGACGCCGCCGAGGCGATGGCGCGCGAGCCGCTCGCGGACGCGTGCGCGCGCGCGTACACGGATCTGGCCAAGACGTGCATGCGCTACGAGAAGCGCCTGCACGGCGCCTGGGTCGAGGGCGCCGACCAGACGGCGCTGCGGCATCTCAAGAGCGGCGTGCTGAAAGACGTCTCTCCCGAATCGGACTCTTTCGGCGCCGTCGGCGACGCGAAGGACGCCTCCTCTGTCGTGGTCAACTTCCACCCCGAGCTCGCCACGCTCCTGCGCGAGTCGCGGTACCTCGACCGCATGGGCTTCGCCATCCCGGAAACCGCGCTTAAGGTGACGCTGCGCGAGGACGCCTTCGTGCAGTGCCGCGAGGCGCTGCAGGACATGCTCGCGCGCTACGCGGCGGCGACGGAGGGCTTGTCGGAGGTTGAGCGCGAGCTCTTGTCCGAGAAACTCGCCGAGCTGAAACGCTCGCTGAACCCGGGGTTTAAAGTCCTGAACTGGATGTCGCTCGGCGTTTTGGAGTTTGTGCAGAACTGCGATCGTGCGATCAACGGGTTCGCCGCGCTCGTCCGCCTGGTGCGCAAGAACAGCGGCATCGTCGCCGGAGTGGTGGCGGAGATCGCGTCGACGACGGCGCTCGTCGAGCCCCCCGCCGGGGAGGACACCATGGACTTCGCCGAGTGCGTCGAGTTTCTGGAAACCTCGAGGCTGCGCATCGTCGACCGGCTGGCGCGCAAGTACCGCTCCATCGGCCCGCTGCTGGGGAAGATCGAGGAGGCGGTCGGCGGCACGAACACGGGCAAAAGCCCGCAGCTCGCGTCGTACTACGCGCACTGGGAGGCGAAGGTGTTCCACGCGGTGTGCGATTTGACGCTCAACTCGTTGCGCGCGACGCACGCGTTGACGAACCGGCGGGACGTCCAGCGTTGGCGCGCCGAGAGCGACGCGGGCCCCGCGACGGAGACGTCGCCGTCGAACCCGCCGCCGAGCCCCTTGTTTTTTATCCGCGTCATTCTCAACGCCCCGCACGTGGTCATCCAGCCCTCGCTGCGGGACCAGGCGAAGCACCTCCGCGCGCTGAGCGGAAACGTCGTCGCGTGCGCGTCGCAGTTCACGCGCTGGACGCACGGGACGTGCGTCGAGGCGCCCGTGCAGCTCGTCGGGGACGACGAGCCCTTCGCGTTCACGTTCCTTCCAGACGTCGCCAAGTGCCCCGACGTCGTCGAGGCGGCGCGGGCGCTGGACGCCGTGTGCGACGCCGCGGTGCTCGGCGTTTCGCGGGAAGTGGAGGCGTGGGACGCGCACGGCGACGTGTGGCGCGACGACAAAGAAGCCGCCGTCGCGCGATTCGCGAACGGCGAACCCGACGCTGACGCCTCGCCCGCGGGCGGTGGGGGGCCCACCTGCGAGGCGTTCGAGAAGGTGTTCGCGCAGTACTCGAAACGCGCCGAGGACCTGTACGAGGCGTCCCGCGTCCTCCGCGACGCGTCCTTCGCGCGGGTCGTCTTCACGAGCCTCGGCGTGTCGCTGAGAGAGGAGTGCCTGGCTTGGGTCGCGGCGTACGCGCGAGAGATGGACCGCGCGGACGCCGAGCGCGTGCGGTCCATCCGCGCGGACCTCAAGGATAAGCGGTTGGGCGCGCGCGTCGCGTGCAACACCCTGGAGGACCTGAAAGCCGTCCTGGCGATCATCGCCTCCGTGCGCGAGGGCCACGCCGAGATGGAGCTGGCGTACCTCGACATCGAGGAGCGGTACCGCACGCGTTCGCTGTACGGCGTCGGCGCGAGCGAGCACGACGCCGCCGAGGCTGCGTCGATTCGCGACGACTGGGCGGCGTTGCGCGTGGAGGTTGAGGAGGTTGACGACGGGCTCGGCGAGACGCGCGAGCACTTCACCGAGGTGACCAAGAAGCAGGTGATCCGATTCCGGGAGGAGTGCGGCGAGATGCTGGAGCGCCTGAAGACGGAGGGCCCGGGCTTGCCCACGGTGGTGCTCGCCGAGGGCGCGGTGCTCCTGGAGAAGTTCAAGGCGGAGCTGGAGGCGAAGCGCGCGCGGCGCGAGGACCTGCTCGAGTCGGAGCGTCTGTTCGACCTGCAGAGGACGTCCTACCCCACGCTTCTCGAGGCGGAGGCGGAGATGGAGCAGCTGTGCGCCATCTACGCCGTGTACTCGGCGCACGAGGACGCCATCCACAAGCACGACGCCGTGCTGTGGTCGGACCTGGACCTCAAGAAACTGCACGCCGTCGCCAAGCGCTTCGACGAGAAACTGGAGACGATGCGCGAAGACGCCAGCCTGGCCAAGAAACCCGTCTTCGAGCTCCTCGAGGAGAACCTGGCGGCGTTTGCCGACGCGCTGCCTCTGTTTGAGGCGCTGAAATCGGACGCGTTGCGCCCGAGGCACTGGCAACAGCTCATGCGCATCACCTCGCAGCCCGACGTCGATTTCGACCCCGCGACGCTGACGCTCGGCTCGTTGCTGGCGATGGAGACGCACAGGCACCACGACCCCGTGCTGGAGATGTGCGTCGCCGCGGAGAAGGAGCTGAAGATCGAGGGCGACATCGCCAAGTTCGCCGTCGTCTGGCGCGAGCAGAAGTTCACGCTGGCGCGATACGTCAAGAGCGGCGACGTCGACCGCGGGTTCATTCTGCGGAGCACGGAGGAGACCACCGTTATTTTGGAGGACATGAACCTGACGCTGCAGTCGATGATGGCAAGCCGGTTCGTGAAGCCGTTCACGGCGGAGGTGGAGGAGTGGGACGGCAAGCTCGGCCTGATCGGCGAGGTGCTGGAGGTGTGGATGGCGGTGCAGCGCAAGTGGATGTATCTGGAGAGCATCTTCATCGGGAGCGACGACATCCGCGACCAGCTCCCCGAGGAGGCGAAACGCTTCGACAAGATCGACAAGAGCTGGGCAGAGATCATGAACGACACCGCGAAGAACGTAAACATCCTGGAGTGCTGCTCGGTGAAGAACCGGCTCGCCAACCTGCAGGAAATAGCCGAGAACCTGGAGCGGTGCCAGAAATCGCTGAGCGAGTACCTCGACTCGAAGCGGAACGCGTTCCCGCGCTTCTTCTTCATCTCCGACGACGAGCTGCTCTCGGTGCTCGGCACGTCCGACCCGACGTCCGTGCAGGAGCACATGCTGAAGCTCTACGACAACTGCGCCAGCCTCTCGTTCGGCCGCGGGAACAAGACCGTCCTGGGCATGACCTCCGCGGAGGGCGAGTCCTTCGAGTTCAAGGATCCCTGCGTGGCGGAGGGCGCCGTGGAGACGTGGATGCTGGGCGTCGAGGTGGAGATGCGCAAAACGCTGTTGGCCATCGCCAAGGAGGGCGTCTTCTTCTACGCCAAGATGGCGCGATCGCAGTGGATCCTGAAACAACTCGGCATGATGGCGCTGGTGGGAAGCCAGATCTGGTGGACCTGGGAGGTGACGGACGTTTTCGAGCGCGTGCGCGCCGGGAACAAGCTGGCGATGAAGCAGTTCGGGTCCAAGCTCACGGACCAGCTCATGGAGCTCACCACGATGGTCAGAGGCGACCTCGACTCGCTCAACCGGAAAAAGATCAACCAGCTCATCATCATCGACGTGCACGCGCGCGACATCATCGACTCGTTCGTGCGCGACTCCGTGCTGGACGCGCGCGAGTTCGCCTGGGAGAGCCAGCTGCGGTTCGTGTGGTCCAGGAAGGACGACGACATCAAGATCAACCAGTGCACGGGCAAGTTTGACTTTGGGTACGAGTACATGGGCCTCAACGGCCGACTCGTCATCACTGCGCTGACCGATCGGTGTTACATGACCATCACCACGGCGCTGACGTACACGCTCGGCGCCGCACCCGCCGGACCCGCGGGAACAGGCAAAACGGAGACCACGAAGGACCTGGCGAAGTCCATGGCGTTGCTGTGCGTGGTGTTCAACTGCGGCGAGGGCCTAGACTACAAAGCCATGGGCAGCATCTTCAGCGGGCTCGTGCAGTGCGGCGCGTGGGGGTGCTTCGACGAGTTCAACCGGATCACCGTGGAGGTGCTCTCGGTGGTGTCGTCGCAGGTGAAGTGCATCCAGGAGGCGCTGCGCAACCGCCTCGAGGAGTTCGTGTTCGAGGGCAAAGAGATCAACATCCTGCCCACGACCGGCATCTTCATCACCATGAACCCCGGCTACGCCGGGCGCGCCGAGCTTCCCGATAACCTCAAGGCGCTGTTCCGGCCGGTGACGATGATCGTCCCGGATCTGCAGCAGATCTGCGAGATCATGCTCTTCTCCGAGGGGTTCAACACCGCGAAGAGTTTGGCGAAGAAAATGACCGTGCTGTACAAGCTGGCCAAGGAGCAGCTCTCGAAGCAGTACCACTACGATTTCGGGCTGCGCGCGCTCAAGTCGGTGCTGGTGATGGCGGGCGCGCTCAAGCGCGGCTCGCCGGATCTGAGCGAGCAGATTGTTTTGATGCGCGCGCTGCGGGACATGAACCTCCCCAAATTCGTCTTCGACGACGTGCCGCTGTTCCTGGGGCTCATCTCCGACTTGTTCCCGGGGCTGGACTGCCCGCGCGTGCGGTACCCGCGCATGAACGACGTGGTGGAGGGCGACCTCGCCGAGCGCGGGTACAAGGTGATGACGGAGCCCTCGCAGCAGGTGGACAAGGTGATCCAGCTGTACGAGACGATGCTCACGCGGCACACGACCATGGTGGTCGGGAACACCGGCGGCGGCAAGTCTGTGATCATCAACACGCTCGCGCGGTCGCAGACCAAGATGGGCGTGCCCACGAAGCTGCACATCCTGAACCCCAAGGCGCAGACCGTCTCCGAGCTCTACGGCGAGCTGGACCCCGAGACGCGCGACTGGACGGACGGGCTGCTCTCGAACATCTTCCGCGAGCTCACCAAGCCGTTGCCCCCCGACGCGGAGGAGTTCCGGTACATCGTCTTCGACGGCGACGTCGACGCGGTGTGGGTCGAGAACATGAACTCGGTGATGGACGACAATAAGCTCCTGACGTTACCGAACGGCGAGCGCATCCGGCTCGTCGACCACGTGAAGCTGTTGTTCGAGGTGGCGGACCTGCAGTACGCCTCGCCCGCGACCGTCTCCCGGTGCGGCATGGTGTACGTGGACCCCAAGAACCTCAACTACGAGCCGTACACGTGGACCTGGTGCAACAAGCGCGTGAACCAGGAGCAGGCCCAAACGCTTCGCAAGCTGATGAGCAAGTACGTGGATAAGTGCGTGGACTTCTGCATGGAGGGCATCGAGGGCGACGTCATCGGCAAGGCGCCGCAGCAGACGATCCCCCAGACCAACCTGAACCTCGTCACGCAGCTGTGCAACATGCTGGAGTGCATGCTCGCGGACTCGGCGCCCGCCGGCGACGTCGCGCAGGAGGAGGACAAGGCGGCGGCGACCGCCGCCGACAAGGACGCGCTTCCTGACAAGGAGGACGACGGCGTCGTCGTGGACCCCGCTGTGCTCGAGGCGACGTTCGTGTTTTGCCTGGTGTGGTCCCTGGGCGCGTCCGTCATCCAGAAGCACGGCTTCAACGACCGCGACCGCGTGGACGCCTTCGTGAAGAAACTCGCCGGGTTCTCCTGCAAGGAGGGCGAGGGTCTGTCGCCAACCACGCTCCCCAAGGCGAGCCTGTACGAGTACCGCTTCGACGTCGAGAAGAAGAAGTGGTTCACCTGGCGCTCCTCTGTGACGCCGCTGGAGATTGAGCCGGGCGCCAAGTTCGCGTCCATCCTCGTGCCCACCGTGGACACCGTGCGCAGCACGTGGCTGCTCGACTGCTTCGTCGCGAAGGGTAAGCCCGTGCTCTTCGTCGGCGACAGCGGCACCGCCAAGACGGTGACCATCGCCAAGTACCTCGCCAACCTCGACATCGGCAAGAACGTGCTTCTCGGCATGAACTTCTCCTCGCGCACGACGTCCATGGACGTGCAGCGCGGCGTCGAGGAGGTGGTGGAGAAGAGAGCGAAGGACACCTTCGGCCCGGCGGCAGGGAAACGACTCGTGCTCTTCTTCGACGACCTGAACATGCCCAAGGTGGATCTCTACGGAACGCAGCAGCCCATCGCGCTTCTCAAGACCCTCATCGAGCGCGAGGGTTTGTACGATCGCGGAAAGGAACTCAACTGGAAGAAGATGCGCGACTTCAACTACGTCGCGGCGATGGGCCCACCCGGAGGCGCGCGCAATCCCGTGGACCCGCGGTTCGTCTCGCTGTTCAACACGCTGGAGATTCAGTTCCCGGACCAGGAGAACCTGCGGACCATCTACTCCTCCATCTTATCGTCGCACGTCGAGACCCTCAACCCGCGCGTGCAGGCGGCGGCGGACGAGCTCACCGGCGTGACGCTCGCTCTGTACGACCACATCCTGGAGAAGCTGCCGCCGACGCCGTCGCGCTTCCACTACATCTTCAACTTGAGAGACCTGTCGCGCATCTACGAGGGTCTGCTGTGCGCGCGCAAGGAGCAGTTCGAGACGGGCGCGAGCTTCGTCCGGCTTTGGCGCAACGAGGCGCTGCGCATCCTGCACGACCGCCTCATCTCCGCGGAGGACAAGGAAGTCGTCGTCGAGAAGCTCGCCGAACTCGTGCGCGAGACGTACGAGCTCGACGCCGCGGCGGTGCTCGCGGACCCCATCCTGTTCGGCGACTATAAACACGCCTCCGAGGAGGTGGGCCTGACGGAAGAAGGCGCGGAGAAGCCCCCGGTGGACCGCCCGTACGAGGACCTCGCCTCGTACGCCGATGTCAAGCCCGCGTTCGAGGAGATACTCGGCTTGTACAACGCCGAGAACAAGCCGATGAACCTGGTGTTCTTCGAGGACGCGCTCGAGCACCTCACGCGCATACACAGGATCATGCGTCTGGACCAGGGCAACGCGCTCCTCGTCGGGGTGGGCGGCTCGGGGAAGCAGTCGCTCTCCAAGCTGGCGGCGTACACTTCCGGGTGCGGCGTCTTCGAGATCACGCTCACGCGCGGCTACGACGAGGCGGCGTTCCGCGAGGACCTCAAGACGCTTTACGCCCGCGTCGGCGCGAAGAACGAGAAGGTGATGTTCCTCTTCACGGACACGCACGTCGCGGACGAGGGGTTCTTGGAGCTCGTGAACAACATGCTCACCTCGGGGATGGTCCCCGCGCTCTACGCGGACGACGAGAAGGAGGTGGTGATCAACGGCGTCCGCGACGACGTGCGCGCCGCCGGCTTGGGCGAGACCAAGGAGGCGTGCTGGCGCTACTACGTCGACCGGTGTCGCAACAACCTGCACGTCGTGCTGGCGATGTCCCCAGTCGGAGACGTCCTGCGCACGCGGTGCCGCAACTTCCCCGGGTTGGTGAACAACACCGTCATCGACTGGTTCACGCCGTGGCCCGAGGACGCGCTGCGCAGCGTCAGCCGCGTGTTCCTCTCCGACTTGGACCTGCCCTCCGAGTTGCGCGAGACGGTCACCGAGCACATGGTGGTGGCGCACCAGTCTGTGCGCGAGTACTCGGCCAAGTTCTACGACGAGCTGCGGAGGCACAATTACGTCACGCCCAAAAACTACCTGGACTTCATCAGCAACTACAAGAAGAGCCTGGTGGAGCAGAGGGGCAGAAACGCCGACTTCTCCGCGCGCCTGGACGGCGGTCTGCAGAAGCTGATCCAAGCCGCCGCCGACGTCTCGACGATGCAGACGGACCTGTCCAAGGCGAAGATCGAAGTCAAGGCGAAGGCGGTGGAGGTGAACGAGCTGCTGGAGGTGATCACGAAGAGCACCGCCGAGGTGGAGACCAAGCAGACGGCGGCGGCGGCGAAGGAGGAACAGCTCAAGGTGGACTCCGCGCGCATCGCCGTGGAGAAGCAGGAAGCCGAGGATGACCTCGCGAAGGCGATCCCGGCGCTCGAAGCCGCCGCGGAGGCGCTCAAGAACCTGCGCAAGGAGGACATCACCGAGATCAAGGCGTTCGCCAAGCCCCCCGCCGCCGTGCAGAAGGTGTGCGAGTGCGTGCAGATCTTGAAGAAAGAGAAGGAGATCAGCTGGGCGGGCGCCAAGCTGATGCTGGGCGCGGGCGACTTCCTGAAGAGCCTGCAGCAGTACGACAAGGACGCCATCACGGACCGCATGATCAAGGACCTGCGCGTGTACACCAAGGAGAAGAACTTCGACCCGGAGGCGGTGACCGTCGTCTCCAAAGCCGGCGGCGGTTTGCTCACTTGGGTGTTCGCGATGATCAACTACAACGCGGTGGCGCGCACGGTGAACCCCAAGCGCGCCGCCGTCGCCAGCGCCGAAAAGACGCTGCGTTTGTCCGAGAAGGAGCTCGCGAAGACCAAGAAGGCGGTGGCGGCGCTCAACGAGCAGCTCGCGGAGCTCTCCGGGAAATTCGAGGCGAGCACCGCGGAGCAGAAGCGGCTGAAGGACGAAGCCGAGCTCATGGAGCGGCGGCTTGCGGCGGCGGAGAAACTCATCTCCGGCTTAGCGTCGGAGCGCGTGCGCTGGACGAGCGACCTCGCCGCGCTGGCGGTGAAACGCGAGAAGCTGCTCGGCGACTGCCTGCTGACGTCGTCGTTCCTCTCCTACGCGGGCGCGTTCACCTTCGACTTCCGGCGGCGTCTGACGTACGAGCTCTGGGCGGACGACGTCGCCGCGCGCGGCGTGCCGACGACGAGCCCGTTCCGCCTGGAGGACCTGCTGACCAGCGAGGTGGAGACCGGGCAGTGGTCCTCGGACGGGCTGCCGAGCGACGAGCTGAGCGTGCAGAACGGCATCCTCACCACGCGCGCGTCGCGGTTCGCGCTCTGCATCGACCCGCAGATGCAGGCGGTGAACTGGATCAAGCGCCGCGAGGGCAAGAAGCTGGACGGCAAGGTGAAGACGTTCAACGACTCGGACTTTCTGAAACAGCTCGAGCTCGCCGTGCAGTACGGGCTGCCGTTCCTCTTCGAGAACCTGGACGAGTACATCGACCCGGTGATCGACCCGGTGCTGGAAAAGAACATCGTGGTCAACGAGACCACCGGCGCGAAGACCATCGTGCTCGGGGACAAGGAGGTGGACTGGGACGACAACTTCACCATGTACCTGTGCACGAAGCTCCCCAACCCGCACTACGGCCCCGAGGTTTCGGGCAAGACCATGATCATCAACTACTCCGTCACGCAGCAGGGTCTGCAGGAGCAGCTCCTGAACGTCACGGTGAAGCACGAGCGCCCGGACCTGGAGGAGGAGCGCGAACGCCTGGTGAAGGACATGAGCGAGAGCAAGACCCTTCTGAAGCAGCTGGAGGACACGCTTCTGCGCGAGCTGGCGACGGCGCAGGGCAACATCCTGGACAACGCCGCGCTCATCGAGACGCTGGAGAACACCAAGAAGAAAGCCGTGGAGATTGCCGAGAATTTAGACGCGGCGCAAAAAACCGCCGTCGAGCTCGAGACGACGCGCGTCAAGTACGCGCCTGTCGCGAAGCGCGGCTCCATCCTGTTCTTCGTCGTGTCCGGTCTGTCCGTGATCAACACCATGTACGAGAACTCGCTCAACATGTACCTCACCGTGTTTCGCTCGACGCTCGAGACGTCGAAAAAAGACGCCGTCCTCGAGCAGCGCCTGCGCAACGTCGTCGAGGCGCTGACGTACGACGTGTACAACTTCACCTGCCTCGGGCTCTTCGAGAAGCACAAGCTGATGCTCTCGTTCCAGATGACCATCAAGATCGAGGACGGCGAGGGCGCGCTCGACGTGGAGCAGCTCGACTTCTTCCTCAAGGGCAACCTGAGCCTGGAGAAAGCCGCGCGCGCCAAGCCGCACGAGTGGTGGCCGGAACAGGGCTGGGAGGATGTCGTCCGGCTCACCACCCTGGGCGCCGGCGGGGACGGCGGGGACGGCGCCGAGGCGGGTGCCGAAACCGCCGACGCCGGCGAGACCGCCGGCGAGACCGCCGGCGATCAGACCGCCGAGACCGGCGAGGAGACCGGCGCCGAGACCGCCGGCGAGACCGGTTCGGCCGGCGCCGAGCCCGGCTCGCCCGGGGGCTCGCGGGACGCGTCCCCCGCAGCGAAGACGCGCGCATCGCCTCCTTCTCGCGCGTCGAAGTTCGCGTCGGTGGCGGACCACATCGAGGCGCACGAGGCGGAGTGGCGGGCGTGGTACGACCTGGAGGCGCCCGAGCAGAGCCCGTTCCCGGGCGGGTTCTCGGAGACGCTGGACACCTTCGAGCAGATGCTGCTGCTGCGGTGCGTGCGCGTCGACCGGGTCACGGTGGCCATCACGCGCTACGTCATCGATCGCATGTCCGAGCGCTACGTGCAGCCGCCCAACTTGGATTACGAGAAGATCTACGGCATGTCCAACGCGCTCACCCCCGTGGTGTTCGTGCTCTCGCCCGGCGCGGACCCCGCGTTCGACGTGTTCCGGCTCGGCGAGCGCATGGGGTACAAGCCGGGCGCGAAGCTCAAGTACATGGCGCTCGGGCAGGGCATGGGCCCGAAAGCCGCCGAGATGCTCGAGATGGGGAGCGCGCGCGGTTTGTGGGTGATGCTCCAGAACTGCCACCTGTTGCCTTCGTGGCTCAAGACGCTGGAGAAGATTTTGGAGAAGATCACCAACCCCCATAACGAGTTCCGCCTGTGGCTCACCACCGACCCCACGGACAAGTTCCCGCTCGGGATCCTGCAGCGGTCGCTGAAAGTCGTCACGGAGCCCCCGAACGGGTTGAAGCTGAACATGCGCGCGACGTACGCGAAAATCACCGAGCGCACGCTGAGCGACTGCCCGCACCCCGGGTACCGCCCGCTGACGTACGTGCTGGCGTTTTTCCACGCCGTCGCGCAAGAGCGGCGCAAGTACGGCAAACTCGGGTGGAACGTGTCGTACGACTTCAACGAGACGGATTTCCGCATCTCGCACCTGCTCATCAACACGTACCTCACGAAGGCGCACGACAACGGCGACGACACGTTGCCTTGGGGCACGCTGCGCTACCTCATCGGCGAGGCGATGTACGGCGGCCGCGTCTCGGATTCCTTCGACCGCCGCGTGCTGAACACCTACCTCGACGAGTACCTCGGCGATTTCCTCTTCGACGCGTTCCAGCCGTTCCACTTCTACGCGAACGAGCGCATCGGGGTGGACTACGTCGTGCCCGCGTCCGGGCACAGGGACGTGTACGCCGGCGTCATCGACTCGCTCCCGCTCGTGCAGACCCCGGAGGCGTTCGGGCTGCACGGCAACGCCGACATCGCCTACTACACCTCGGCGACCAAGGAGCTCTGGACCAACTTCGTGGATTTGCAGCCGCGCGTCGCCGCGGGCGGCGGCGGCGTCTCGCGCGAGGACTTCATAAGCTCCGTCGCCGCGGACATCCTGACCAGGCTCCCGAGCGCGTTCGACATGCCCACGATCAAGAAGCGCATCGGCGTGCCCTCGCCCACGCAGGTGGTGCTGCTGCAGGAGCTGGCGCGGTTCAACCTGCTGGTGGACAAGATGCGGTCGACGCTGAAGAGCCTGCAGAAGGCGCTCGCGGGCGAGATCGGCATGTCCGGCGACCTGGACGCTCTGGCCACCTCTCTGTTCAACGGGCAGCTCCCCATGGCGTGGGTGAAGATGACCGCCGCGACGGAGAAAAAACTGGGGTCCTGGATCCTCTGGTTCGAACGAAGGTTCGCGCAGTACGCGCGATGGGTGGAGGAGGGCGAGCCGGCGGTGATGTGGCTCAGCGGGCTGCACATCCCGGAGACCTACACCGCCGCGCTCGTGCAGACGGCGTGCCGCGATAAGGGCTGGCCGCTGGACAAGTCCACGCTGTACACGGAGGTCACCAGATACGTGGACGCGTCAGATGTGCCAGAGAAGCTGGAGCACGGCGCGTACATCGAGGGCCTCTACCTGGAGGGCGCGTCGTGGGACGCGGAGCGCTCGCGCCTGGCGCGCCAAGAGCCGAAGGTGCTCGTCACCGAGCTGCCCATCCTGCAGGTGATCCCCGTCGAGGCCTCGAAGCTGAAGCTGCAGGGCACATTCAAGACGCCCGTGTACGTCACGCAGGCGCGCCGGAACGCCATGGGCGTCGGCCTGGTGATGGAGGCGGACCTCGCCACGGACGAGCACGCCTCGCACTGGACGCTGCAGGGCGTCGCGCTGACGCTCAACATCGACCAGTGACGCGCGACGCGTCGCGAAAACGAGACGCGCGTCGAAAGGGACGCGCAGAGCGAGACGGACTACGGCGCAAAGTAAATAAAGGTCACACGGAAGAAGGCGACCCGTTCACGCGACGGAGACGGACGAAGGAAGTGTGACGCACACGTAACACGAGACGGAGAGACGCTCATTAGCCCGACGAGAGCGGTCGTCCGTTGTATTATCACGGTATGTATCGAATCACGCGCGATGTCTGTCTACGAGTCCCCGAGCAACAGAGCCATCGCGCGGTCCACCGCGGACTTCGGGTCGAGTCTCACGTCTGGTCTCGCGTCGTCGGTTTTTTTTTTTTTTTTTTTTTTTT
>MDSV01008797.1_pt1 | contig 31936 bp, 22 predicted proteins | sample 810851 | NCBI WGS metagenome assembly MDSV01 (sample SAMN05326640, study PRJNA326480) | marine metagenome | isolation source: seawater | place: Atlantic Ocean: North East | collected 2012 | reverse complement strand
GGTGGTTCGGTCCAGGATATAAAAGAATTAGACGAAGATACCAAAGAAGTATTTAAAACATTTAAAGAAATAAATCAGCTAGAACTAGTAAGACAAGCTGGTATACGCCAACAATACATAGATCAGAGTGTAAGTTTAAACTTAGCTTTTCCATCTCAAGCAGATCCTAAATGGATTAATCAAGTACATTTAGACGCGTGGAAAAAAGGAATTAAAACATTATATTACATGAGAACTGAATCAGTACTACGTGGAGACATAGCTGCTAAAGCTATGGAAGAGTGCGTGGCGTGTGATGGATAAAAAAAAGGGAGGCCGATTAAGCCTCCCTTGGTTACAGGAACATTTGGGTATGGTACGCCCATTATTTATTTGTTCCTTACCATTTTACTTTGTTTGCCCAGTATGCAGCAGACATTTTACCTTTCTTAATATTTTTAGCATGACGAGCTTTAAAACTTTTACGTCTTGCTTTTGATTTCGCATCAGTCTTCTTACCAGCAGTACTTACTCCTTGCTGACCAAATCTAATTATCTTTTCTCTACCGCCTTCACAAGCTTTAACTATATGTGATTTAGTTTTGTGACCAGGTGTTTTTCTAGGTTTATTACATTTTAATGTAGACTTATCTACTTTTAAAATTGGTGGTAATTTATATGCCATAATATTAATCGCCGCAAGGCTTTCCTGTTTTAACGTTAATCCAATTTTCTTTTTCAAACCAGTCTCTTAGTGTTGCTCCTTTTTTACGAGCACCTTTAACATTAGACTTGCTTGATCTTTTATACTTTCCTTTTTTACCAGCAGACTCTTTGGCGCGTACAACTTTAGCTCTTTCAGCTTTACTCATTGATCTTACTTTAGCAGCAGGTAAACAAACCTTTTTAGTTCCTCCACCCTTTACTTTCTTTTTCTTTTTTTTCATGAATGGAGAGTTGCCAGAATATGTCATTACTTTTTCTTTTTACCAAACTTACTTGGACCACCAGCTTTAGTACATCTTACACCCCATCCTGAAGCATATGCACTTGGCCAGACTTTAAATTTCTTTTTAGCAGCGGCTTTACAAGGACCACTAATTTTACCGAATAACGGTGTTGTTGTTTCCATTTTATATCCCATAACTATATTACTTTATATTTAGTTCTACCCATATCATCTTTATAGGCTTTTAAACATCTGTTTCTGTTATCTTCTTCTGATACATATGATATATGTACCCAGTTAGGATTCATGTCTGTCCCAAACTCCCATATCATTTGATCAAAATTTAAATTTTCTTTTATCCATGTATACATTTCTGCATTAGTTTTATAACCATAGACGTCGTCTATATCTAAAGCTTGTCCTTTACAATGTTGTGAGGTCTTTGATCCTCCAATAGCAGTGTTGAGTTCAGGTGATCTAAAAAAAGAATTAATTTTTATAGGTCCACCAACCCACTCTCTTAACGGTTCAAATATTTTTTCACCTGTTAATTTCATATTTTCAACCTGTGTTGGATTAGGCGTGTTGTCTATACCTCTACGCTTAGCTGTATTTGAATGTATTGATTCTGCGTAGGTTATATGTCTACTAATTCGATCCATATTATTTTTTGCTGCACCCAAAGTTTTTAGCATAGTTAGCCATTTTAACTACACTACCTGAGTATTCATCTTTGTTTCTCATAACAGCATTAGCTGCTTCACAATTGTCTTTGCCGGGCATATTCTTTTTTACCCATGCAGTAAATTTTCCTTTGTTCTTAGGATCAATAGATATATCACTATCTTCTTTTTTATATAAGAACATGTTTCTTGGTTGTATATAAGCCATAATTATTCTATTTCGCTAAACACTGCATAAACTCTAATGTTACGGTTTTTGCCTTTATGTATCGTAGCTATTAATTCTTTTTTTTCTTTTACTTCTTTTTCCTTTACAGGATAATATTTAGGATTTGTACTATTTAATTTTCTTTTTTTCATTTTAAAATTGACTAGCGGCGTTAACCTCATTAACCGCTTCTTGTATTTCATTTAAATCTGCCGGTAACATTAAGTCTAGTCCTGCTTTAAAAACGATTTCTTTTATACCGTCTTTAAATATAATTAATGTTGGCGCCATACGTACCTTGTATTTTTTCTTAGCAGCTGGGCACGCAGCTATATCTGCTCTATAATATATAACATCTTTTAATTCAGACCATTGCTCAAACTTATTTGCGTCATTAAACTGAGCGTAAAACTCTACAATAACAGGTTTGTTTTGATCATCACCAAAAGCTTGCTTTTCATTTATCTTACTATCAAAGTTATCATCTATTATCCATTCTTGACCAAATGAATTAAAGGTGATTAAAATTAAAATTATATTTAAGTATTTCATACTATTTTTGTTTTTGTATCTCGTACAATCTTTCGTCTATTTTGTCAATAGTTTCTTTTATTTCTTCTACATCTTCTTGAGTATCCATAATTGTCTGACGTATTAATTCGTCTTTTAAATCATACTCAATTCTATCAATTGCTGGCAAAGGTAGTTCTTTAGCTTCTGCTATGTCAGACTGTAAGCCAAACCACATACCAGCTAGTGTTACTACAAAACCCACTATCATGCCTATTGTTTTAAGATCTAATGTTACTTTAGTTTCTTCTCCTATTTGTGGTGCTCCTGCCATTTTATCTAAGTGTTATGTTCAGGCCAACTGAACCGTTATATATTTTACTATCCCAAAATTTAGTATATTCTCCTTCAAAGAATACACCTATTGATCTACTAAGTTTCCATCCAAAAACTATACCAGCTTGATAGTCTTCCCATTGTTCTAGATCAGCGTCTTGTCGTAATCCTCCGAGACCCCAATTGTTTCTATTTAAATAACTAAAATCAACATCACCTTCTACATACTTGTGGTATGGTAATAAATAACTACCAAACGCGTGAAGCCAAAAGTTATTTTTATAATGATAAAAATCAAAACCGACTACAGGTGAAACTACACCAAATGGATCTAGTAAATCCCATTGCTCATTATTGTAGCGATTAATTAATGATTCAAACACTGTGTCACGAAACTGTAAATCAGTATAAGCCACAGGGTTACCTTGTGGGTCGTACCAGTAATAATCAAAAACTTCTTCACCATCAATATTAATTGTTACCCATTGATCAGTGAATCCATAGTTGTAACCTAATTGATACCAATAATTAATTGGCCAACCATTACTATCTGTTTCATTTAACCATATCTCAATTGGATTATATCCATAAGCTCTTTCATGTGTACGATATATAGCCCCTGCAGATATACTAAACTTATCACCAATAGGTAGCTTAGCTCTAACTTCAGCTGATTTATAGTTAAAATTAATTCTACCTTGTGCTCTACTTTCTAATTTAACCATGTGGTATTTTCCACTATGCTTAACAAAGTATCTATGATTTTTATATATCTCATCTCGTGATCTTTCTTTTTCATAGTGAAATACATACTCTAAACCTTTAACAGGAGAGTTGGTAGCAATTAAACCTACATTATTCTCTGTTCCATCATAATAGCTTTTACTTTTTATTTCGTAATCAAATCTAGCTAGTTTACGTATACCAAAACCATAACGATAATCAAAATCATAGTAGTCAGTACCATCTACAACTACAGGTGGTGTGTATAGATTTCCGTCAGGATTTGTTCTTACAAAATAATCTGGTGGATTTTCTTTTGGATTTTCTAAATCACCAGCTACATATATAGTTCCATATTTTAAAAAATCTTTATATAATTCTTTAAAAATATTTTGAGAACTTGTAGTAAAAGTTATTAATAATAATAGTAATGTAAATAGTTTTTTCATTATTTATAATTTTTAAACATTAGTTTATACAGCAGTTTATTCCATGCTTTTTGGATCTTATCTATTCCTTTTTTTATTTTTTCTTTCATTTGTTTTTTTAATTATATAGTTTACTATCAAACCACCAAGCGTAGTGGCTATTAAATCTTTAGTATCAAACTGTCCATATCGTGCGTAATCATATGTTTCTTTAGTGAACCCAGCTATAAAAGCTGATGACACGCCTGGTAATTCTAGTTTGTTTGCTGCCACAGATGTTGTAGCACCTGCTGCGAAGTGATAATATTTATCTACCCCTATAGGTTGTGAACTAGCACAACCCACAAACACCACCGCAAATAGGGCAAGTATTTTTTTCACACATATTAATTTATTTTTACACCTTTAATTTTAACACCGCTTCGTAATACGTTCGGTTTTCTTTTCTTTCTTTTCTTTTTCTTAGGTCTCATTCTATCTTCTAATCCTAATTCCCAGGCTCTCCAACCACCTATTAAAGCTAATCGTTCCCAAGTTTGAAGATCAGAATGTAAAGCGTCATCTATGTTTCTAGCTTTTATTACAGCCCTATCTAATGGTATATTAAATGCAACAGCTATAACTTGTGCAGCGGCTAAATATGCTGGGTTTTGTATATCCCATCCCATGCTTTGCATGTCGTCCATATCCCAGCTGAGAGCCCTACCAACTTGGGTAACTCTAGAGTACTTAGAAGATATAGGTGGAGATATTCTAGATAATTCATATGCTATTTTTTCATACTCTGGTTTTGATTTTTTACTTTCTTTAACACCTCTTAGTATAGCATTTTTAATAACAGAAGCTACAGCACCTGCAAAACCTAAACCTCTAAGCAAACTATCCATCATGTTGTTTGCTGTTCCTACATATTTTTCTTCTTTATCTTCTTCATCAAAGTCTCCCATACCAATTGCAAACAGAGCTTGTTGAGTGGCTGTAAATATTAAGTTTTGCATTATACTATAATGTATAACTTTAGAAACACTAGATTTCCAATTACCTCTTCTATTTTTTAAATCATCTATAGCTTTTCCAATAAGTCTTGCATACTGCATAGGTGTATTAGCAAAGGCTAGAATTAATCTACCTAATGGACCAGCTTGTTGCATTGATATTCTATCAGGTCTACTTGATTGTTGAGACTCTTCAGCTATTTCTCTAAAATCTATAAATGCTTTTTCTTGAGCTTCACTTTGGCTAAAGCCTTCTTTAATATAGGTATTAACTCTATTTCTATAAAAAGTAGCGCCACCTGTTGCAATAGCTACACTATCTGCTATTTGAGTTGGTAAGAAACCTAGTTGTAATAATTTAGCTACTACACCTCGCATACCATCTTTTCTAGCCATATCAGCAATATCACTTTCATTTACATTGAACCTTAAACCTCCTCGTCTTTCTTTTAAAAACGGTGAGTTCATTATCATCATAAAATCTTTCCAATATTGTTTTTGATCTGCAAAAGCTTTACCAGCAGCAATTATATTGTTATCTTCTAAATTAATAAAGTTAACTGAAGATATAGTTTGAAGTAATGCTGATCTAGTATTAAAGAACATTATTACACCAATACTATTAGTAAACCAATCAGTAACATTTGAAGTTAGTTTATCACTAAAACCAGTTCTATTAATACCGGTTTTCATACGTTTTAATATATTTTCTAAAGCTACTCTATATGGCTTGCCAAATGCTGCTTCTAATTTATTTAAATTCTTTTCAGAAAATATAACGTCAATATTTCTCTGCCAGTCTTGTAGATACATGGCACGCGTATCTGTTTGTAGTGTATCAAATAAATCTGTTGTAATAGTACCAGCTAACCATCCCTCTCTTGGCTTAGCATATTTTTCTCCTTTTAATATATTAACAAGTTGATCTGCAAAAACTTTTAAATACTCATTTTCATTTATATAATCGTTTATTTCTTTTAAATCAGACTTGCTTAAACCCGGAACAGACATGCCTTGTTTATTCCATATATAAATTCTTACTGCTTGTTCTTTATTAAATACAGAACCAGGTATTTTTTTTCTTAAATCTTTAGGTACAATTTTTAATTCTTTCTTTAATGCCTTATAATCATTTTGCATTGATATATTAGCTTGTGATATTGCTTGCATAGCATATGCAAAAGGCATTAATAAATTCTCATTTATCCATTTTAAATCTGCATCTCCTTGTTTACCTTGACCAACAATACTATATAATAACCCTACAAAATCATCTGCGCTAGGTGGAATAAAAAACTTTTTATCTTTTCTAGTCTTACCAACTAATGCAGCTTTTGCTTTTGAATACTCTTTGTGAGATTTAATACCAGTTTTTCTTTCAATCATCTCGTTGAACTCATTGTCCATCTGGACACTGTTTCTACGTCTAGCTACTTGTACTTTTGATTTAACATCTAATATATTTAAAGCGTCTTGAACAGCTTTTACATTTTTAACAGCGTCATCAACAAAATAAAAATCATTAAAACCTTGAGCTGCTTTACTTATAATCCAATCGGCTTTCGCTTGAGGACTACCGTCTTCTAAACCAACTATATTATTTAGTGGTATTTCTAATCCAATACCTTTTAAAAACTCGTATATAGCTGGAGCTGCCGCTGCTGGTCTAGCTGTTAAAACATATATGTTTTTATTACCAAACTTATCAATAGCTTTTTTAAGCCTATCTGCTAATGGACCAGGTTTACCACCAACAACTTTATTAAACTCTTCAAAATTAAATACAGCGCCTTGGGCTTCAAGATCAACAGAGTCTGTTGCAAATTCAGCTGGTGTAATTTTAGTTACTCTACCATCAGGAAATGTAACTATAATTTTACTTTTACTAAAAGCTAATGTGTCATCAAAATCATAAACACTTATACCTTTACTTTCGTTGTTTGGGTTTTGCGCTATTAAAAAAGCTTTTTGTAAGTTACCTAATCTATCTAATATCTCATTATTAGTTACTGATTGTCTCTTTGGAGCAACTTGTTTTGGTAATCTTTTAGCATTTGGTTTAGCTGCTTTTTGTTTAGAGTCTTCTATTTCTTTTGTAGTTGGTTGACCCTTAGCATCAACTTTAAATGTTTTAGCAAATGATTTGCCGTCTAAACCTATTATAGAGTTAGGATCAATACCTCCATTTTGAGCAGCAACTATTTCGTTAAAATATCTTTGCCACCATTTACCATCTACAACACTCCAGTTATCTGGCATACGTCTTTGTAAACTATACCCTGATGCTGTTCTAGCGTTACGAAGTTTATCGTCCATGGCTTTATCTAAAACAATAAGCTTATAGTTATCTATAACTAAATCGTATGCTGTGTTAAAGTCTACTTGATCTTGCAGCGCTGCATCCATTAAATACAAGTAAGCGGCGGTAGCAGGCATAGCGTGCTCAAACTCTATATTAATAGCTTTACCTTCTTTTCTTTGCTGTAATTCTTTTGAGTAGCCAACTAATTGAGCACCAAGTTTGTGCCAACTAGAAGTGTCATTAGCAACTAGTTTTAAATAAGTACCAATGGCTTGTGCTTCAGCAGTTCTGTTTTCAGAGTTAAGAGCTTTGTTAAAACGCTTCCACATTTCTTTATGTATTGCGGCTACATTTTTATTCCAAGTATCTATAGATCCATCTTTAAAACCTTTTACTATTTTATTTTTATAATTAGTCTTGTCGCCAAAAATTGTTTTATAATTTTTTGTAACACTTTTTAAATCAACAGTTATAGTTTTTCCATTTTCATCTTTATACTCTATGGGTTTTCCAAATTTAGTTTCAGGGTTATTACCTATAGCGAATATTTCATCTTTAAAAGCATTATAAGCATCAGCTTCTTCTTTGTTACCCATGCTTAAACCATATGTTTTGTTGCTAGCTGTAAAAGCAGAACCAGTTACTTTTCCGTCTTTTCTTGTACTAAACCAAAACTCTTTAGGCATTAAAGGTAGTAAGTTCTTTTTAATTACTTCTACAAACTTAGTTCTTCCATCAGATTTTTTTAAATCAAAAGTTTTATCTAACTTTAAATTTTCTAATAATCTATCTATACCTTTTTCGTCAAGATTAAAATCACCTCTTATATTTATAATCTTCTCTACTTCATTTGCCATTTGAGAAAACCTAAGTAGTGGGGCTTTAGCAGGCGCTGTCTTTTGTCTTACAGTAGCTTTTCTTGTTGCTGCTTTTTCTGGTGTTGTAGTTTCTTCTTCTACGGCTTGATCTTGTTGCTGATCAACAGCTTGACCGAAACCTGTTAACGCCATGTTTCTAGCTAACAACTCTAATACACCTTTTATATATTGAGACTCAGGTCCTCTTGGTATATAGTTTTTATCTACTTTATTATTGGTAATACCAGATGCTTTTAAAAATCTATTTCTATTACCTGGTTTTATTCTATACTGTAAATTATTATTTATCTTTTTTTGTTTACCTTTTGCGTCTAAAACTTTATCGTATTCTGTATTTAAAAAGTTTCTTGATCTTATACCGGCTGATTGACCACCTTCTAATTTAGCTTTAAGTTCACCAACAGCTTTTGTTTGAACAACATCTGCGTTACCTTTTGGTCTAGTGTTTATAAGTTTATCTACATTTTTTAATATAAACATTTGTATTTTAGATATGTCATCGCCTTTTCTTAAGTTATCTTGAGGTTGTGTAATACGCGACACAGGGATTCCAAAATATTTTGCTAATGTTTCGTATGGCGCTATCTGCTGTAGTTCCTTAAACGTTAAGTTAGCATCGCTTAGATCAATGTTATTATCTTTTATTTTTCTATCTATTTCTTCTTGAGCTTCTTGTCTAATTTCTGGAGGTAATATATCAAATATATCTATAGTAGGCTCTACTTCTTCAACAGCAGTTTCTTCAACCACTTCAGTTGTAGTATCTGTAGTGTCTTCAACTTGTTTAGCAATTTCACTATCTGTACTTTCAGTATCAAGTTTCTTTTTATTTCTTTCTATAACATCTGTTAAATCAAACTTTAACTGACTACCAGCGTATGTGCTCCAATTATCATTTATACGAGGATCAAATTTATTTAATAAACCTCTATCAATAACTCTTTCTCTAGCAACTTGATAACCTTCTTCATACGTTATATTTCCAAGACCAGCTCTACTATCAAAGCCCATTGTTCTTAAACCTACTCTAGCCGCTGCGTCTATTAATATATCTTCTATAACTTGTTTTTCGTAACCTTTAGCATTTTTAAGTTTTCTAATTAATTGCTCGTTAGTAAGGTTTTGAAGGTTAAATTTTTTCTTATCAAGTCTAGGCGCATCAACATTTGCAACAGATTGTCTACCTTCTGTCTCAAGCTTTAATCTTTCTTTTTCTTCTTCAGGTATTCTTACAGCTGTTACATCTCCTTTTACAATTTGCTTTCTAACATACTCAGCTATAAAATTATACATGTCTTGAGGTGTTCCAAAAGGATCAGTAATATCTACCATAGCACTACCCAGAGGTCCTAATTTTCTAAATACGTTATTAAGAAAAGATTTAACACCATGCATGTTTGCTAAATCATTAACACTTAAATAACCACCGAGCATTGCTTCACCTAACACTGTTATAAATTCACTAGCGTCTACAACTTCTCCATCTTCATTTTTATACTTATCAATAATTTTTGTTATTTTCTCGTATATACCTCTATCTAATTGATCGCTGTCTACTTTATTTTTTAAAACATTTGAAATACCCATAGCAGCTTCTTTAGCGTTTTCATACACACCGCTAAATATTTTTCTTCTATCTATTTCATCATGTATCACCTCATGTAATGGGGCTATTGCTGCTCTAAACTGCTCGTATGTACTTGCTTGAGTTAATATATTAGTTTCTACTTCTCCAGTCTTTAAAGCTTTTATTACATCTTTTGCGTCCATAAAAGTAAGACCTAGCTCTAGAGAGTTAACACCTACTAAAGAAGAATATATATTATTTTCATTTAAATATATATTGCCATTAGGATCGTTGTAGGCATAACCCATTTTTCTTAACTCTTCTGCAACTGAATCAGATATATTATTTGTCTTAATAAAGCTTTCAATTTCTTGCGCACTACTAAAAGATATTACTTGTTTTTCAGACAACAGCTCTGCCATTTCTTTTGCTGTTTCATATAGTAGTCGATTAGCATTAGCAACTTCTGGATTTACAAACGAAAGATTTAAACCTCCATCTTCATTAAATTTTTTAAGTTCTTTAAGCTTGTCTTTATATTTCTGTCTTGATCTTGTATCAGTTAATACTTCTTGAAGTTGATCATTTGTTTTTAAAACTCTTTTCTTTGCTGCTTCAAAATTTTCAGCAAATCCATCTTGTCCAAAGTTTCCACTACCAGCTATTTGATAAAGTTGTTTTTCTTGGAAATTTTGTTTAGCTCTAAGTTCTAAATAAAGCTCTTTGTTTTTATCACTTAACCTGTTGTATCTCATCAGCTTGTTATGACTATCTAATCTAACAAGTTGATTTAATTTTTCCATTTTTTTATTTAACTCTTTTCTTTTTTCAGGAGTAATATTTAAATCATTTAATTGCTCTTGTATTTTAGCTCTTTCAGTACCGTATTGTACAGCTCTTTGATAATCACTATAAGTGCTAGACTCGTATCTAATAAAGTTATAAAGATTACTAGCGGTATTAGGTGACTGCATCATCAAACTAGCAAATGTAGTGTTTGCTATTAAATCCATGTTTACTTCTTTCAAAACAGGATCATTGCTTCCAACCACAATTCTTTTAATTAAACCATGTCCTCCTGCTGTAAGTATTTCTTCAAAATTCTCTATAGTAACTCCATATCCTAAGTTATAAGTTCCAGCTCCTAAATCTTTAGCTCTATTTTTCCAGTAACTAGTATTTCTCCAACCTTTAGTAAACGTATCTTCAAGACCTTTTCTACCATACATATTTCTAGTAAACCTAATATCATTAACATATCTTAATGTACCAAATTTTTCTGCATACATTTCTGTTGTACCAAACAATAAGCCTTGAAAAGTTCTTTGCCAAGCAGCGCTATCAGCTACGTTTTCATAATAATCTATTTGGCTTAGTATTTCATTTTGTTTGTTTGGATCTTTTTCTTCAGCTAAAGCTGCTCTTAATTTTACTAATTCAGATTCTGCTTTTTGAAAACTAGCTTCTAGTCTACCCATTTCTCCACCACCTGTAGCAGTAAAAAAACTAGCCATTGTAACGTTATTAGCTCTTTGTAAAGCTTTTTTCTTTATAGTTAAATCAAACAATCTACTATCTATAGAATAGTCGTCAAAAAATAATTCTTTACCAGGTTTCTTTTTATAATATCCTTTACCAGCACTTACCTTTGGTATCCAGTCCTCTTTGTTGGCGATGTTACCACCTGGTTTTAATTTATATAAATCAGGATTAAAGTTTTTACCTTTTGTAAGAGCTTTTTTAAAAGCCTGTTTTTGAAGTTGAACACTTACACGGGCAACTAAGCTTGGTCCTAATACTTGTGCTATAGTTAAACCGTTTTCAGCTGTAGCTCCACTAAGCCAGTCACCAAAATTAGCGGCAGACCTATCGTCCATTACATCACTAATTTTTATAGGAGGAGCAAATTCTTTTTCATAATCTTCTGTTACAGCTTTATAATAATTAAGCGCACCGTTTTTTAAACCAGTATAATCAGGCTTGCTAGTACCTAACATTATATCTCCAACTTCTTCACCACTTAAAAATTGATTACTTGCCCAGCGGAGCTGTCCTGGCAATGATGTTTCAAATGGTCCCTTAACAATTGTTTCAGCAATTCTATTTATTATGCTTGCACCCAACATTGCGCCAGGCGCTAACAACTGTGTTTCAATAGTTGCTAAAAATTTATCTAAATTATTATAATTAAACTCTGCGCCATACGCTGCTAAATCTACATTTTGCTGCATGCTAGCTTGGTTCATTATTTGATTTCCTATATCTGCTAAATATTCTGATTGGCTATATAAGGTTAAACCTTCTTGAGCTAAATCACTAGTTGCATACTCTGTAATTTTATTATTGTATTGTTCTATTAAAGAGTTGTAATAATTAGCATCACCATTTGTTTTAATATCATCTACATTTATAGATTCTATTTGAGATCTCATGTCTGCTATCTCTTTTACAACAGGAGCGTTTTTTATATTATAATTATTTATTTCTTGTTTAAAAATTTCTCTTTGATTTTTTTCAAACTCTTCTAAACCTTTAAAATAAGCTTTACGTTCTTCTGGTGATATGGCATTTTTAGGGTCTTGTAATATAAAATCATCATCATAACCAGGCATTGAAGCAGCTTGGAATTGATCAGGTATTTTATTAGAACCAAACTCCATGTTGTTAGTATAATAAGCTATTAAATCAGGTGTAAAACCAGCTTCAGCTAATTTAGCTCTATATCTTTTTTTAACCTCTTCATTTTGTGAAGCAACTCTATCTTGTCTTGTATTCCAATCAGGATTAGGTTGAGGTATAGCTAAATACATTTGATCAGTACTTAATACATTAGAATATTTATTTTGTATGTAAGTTGTTTCTTTAGCTTTTGTTTCTTGTATAAAATTATTAATTTGATTTCTTATATTAGGATTGTCTTGAGCCATTTTCATAACTGTAGAATAATCTATTTTAGATGAATCAAAACCAACTTGCTCAAACATTGAGAATAGTTCTGCAGGCATTTGCTCTTGTAATAAATTATACATTTGTTCGTATTCGCCTGGTTCTACTTGTCCTTTACCTCTTTTTAATATTCTTCTACCTACATTTCCAAAACCAATAGCCTTTGACATCTCATCTTTAAATGTTTCTCCTTCGTCAATTCGTAAGTTTGCTCTAAATTTTTCAGCATTTTCATTATAAACTTTATCTATATAACTATCAAACACATAGCTAACTGTTTCGTTTTTATAATTATCAGGTTTTATAAACTTCATTCTTTCTAAAAACTCTGATCTGTAATTATTTAAATTTTTACTTTTTTTGGATGGCGTGATGCTTTCTATTTCATCTTCTACAACTTCTGCACCCAAAGATGGAAACGCTGTTGGCTTATCACCAGGTACTAATCTAGTTTTCTTTTTACCTAACACAACTGGTTCAATGCTTTCATCAACTTCAAAATCAGAATCTTTTTCTTCTTTAATATCAACACCCATACGTTTAGCATATTCTTCAAAGCTCATACCGTAGTCGTCAGGGTTATACTCGTCTTTATATACAACAAAGTTTTCTTTAATACCACCACGTAATACTTGACCTTTATTATTTGTTACTTTAGGTTGAGTAGTATTAAACGTAATGTATTGTCTTGGTGGAGCAGTTGTAGGTAAAGGCTCTCCTATATACTCTGATTCAAGCACAATACTTGGCGTTTCAGTTTCTTTTATTCTTTTCTGAGCGTTAGGATATTGCTTCAAAAAGTCTTGTAGTCTATCTGGTGATACTTCAAAAATAGTATTACCATCTTGATATTCTTCAAACATATTATTTATCTAGCGTTTGTATTAAAGTCTGTATTTAATTGAAGCCTATTAGGATCTGTAATTATTTCTTCGTCAATAATATAGTCACCCCACCTATTAACATCGAAACCACCTTGATTAGGATTTGTAAATATATTTAATGCATTTAAAGCATAGCCAACATCTTTTCCAGAAATATAATTTGTGTTTTCTATAACTTCTTTTAATACAGAATATATATTACCTTCTACTTTTGTAGGTTTTAATTCTCCTTTTCTTATAACAACTACTTGTCTAGACTTAGGATCGTTAGGCGTTAATGATTGTATTGTTCTTTCTATTGTATCACTTTGTGCTTTTTTAATATCTTTTTTCATTTTATCTAAATCACCACCCTCTACATAAAACTCTGAATAATCAGTTTCAATTTCATCTTCTGTTAAGGCATCAATCATGTTGAAAGCATCTGCTAATAAATCACCTTTACTATTAGCGTCTAGTGTAGTATAAAAAGATTGTCCATCTGTATATTTTTGTAATAAGTCAATAGCTCTTTGTGGATCTAATGTTATACTTGTTGGTGTTAATTTTGTTCTAGGACTTTTAAGCGAAGTCATACCTCCACCTTCTCCATTAATATTTTCTCCTTCAACTGGATCAAAAGCTTCTAGTTCTGTAAATTCTTTTATTATTGGTGCTATATCTGTAAACAAAGTTTGAGCAAAGTTAAACCCACCACCAGTGTTAAAACCTTCTTTTGAACCAGGTGATGTAGCTTGTCTTACGTCTATAATTTCATCAGCAGGAATATTTCTTGTAATAGCTTTGTCTATTAAAAAAGCCTCCATTGTTTGTCTCATGTCTTTATTAGAAGGATCCCATTGCTGAAAAGAACCTAATTCTTTGTCAGCGTTAACCATATCAGACCATACAACTTCCATTTCAGGATCATTAATAAGTTCTGCAAACAAACCTCTTTCAACCATTAACTGGCCTAGTCTTTCTGGATTGTACACTTGTTTTGTTTTAATATTTCCTTGATTATCTGTATATTCATATGTGTCTGTAGCTCCTTTTAATAAACCTTTTTGAGCTTCAAATAAAGCGTCAACACCTAAATCCTCATAGCTAGGTATTGTTTTAATCATAGCAAAACCTTCTTGACCAAGCAATCCACCAAGCTCGTCGAGGTTCATATTGTAATTCCAGTCTTGATTACCAACTTTTCCGCTGCCTGTTAAATACATTTTACCATCTTTTTCTAAAAGCTCTATACCACCAGCGTTATTAGCTATAGCATCTAACATTGCAGATAAACCATCATCATTAACCCTAGATATTTTGTTTGTAGATTTAGAATCTCTATAATATTTTATTTGCTCAATAATCTTAGGAGCCAATAGATTATACTTGTCTATATAGTCTTCTGTTTGAGCTATAATCTTTGCACCTTCCTGTTGGGTCATGTGTCCATTAGCCATTAAATCTTTTACTTTAAATATTTTATCTGCTCCTTGATTAAAAAACGCATTAATATTTGTGTCAAAAGTTTCTACACCCGTTTCAGGTATAGTATTTATTTTTTTATATACAGATTTAAATTCATTTAATTCTTGGTTTATTAATTGATCTTGTAAGTAATCTCTTCTTAATGAATCATAACCACCACTACTAAATGCTTTAGCTACTCCAGCTCCAATAGCTAGTTGCTGTGCTTTACCTCCATATGAAACAGGTCCTGTAATAAATTGATTTTTTGCCATGTTATTATTTTTATAGTCCGTCAAAAAATTCACCGCCAACTTCTGTGCCAGCAAACTGTGCTATATTACCAAAAGCTCCAGATATATTTCCAAAAAGATCTGCTTGACTTTGTTCTTGTTGTAATTGAGCTGATCTCATTTCACCATACATACGATCAATTTGAGCATTATCTCTAGCTTCTTGCGCTTGAAACTCATATGCTAATCCTTGAGCTTCTGCTGCTTGAACTCTTTGACCTTCAGATATTTCAATACCTTGTATTCTTCTTTCTTCATCTATTACAGCTTGCTGTCTCATTCTTTCACCTTCAGCTCTTAGTTTTTGATTTTGCGCTTCTTGTTGTTCTATGCTTGCAGACACTCCTTTCTTACTTTTTAATGCAGCTTGAGCTAAAGCTGTAGCACCACCAGCACTAGCGCCTGTGGCTCTTAATGTATCTAAAGTATTTGCTAAAGCTATATCAGCTTCTTCAGCTTGCATCTCTGCAGCTTGGGTTGCAACAGCTAGATCCGCAAAAGGATTTGTAATTCTATCAGATAGATTAGTAGCCATATCACTAAGGTTTTCTACTCCAGCGTACGGATTAATTACATCTTGTCTATTGTTTTCAAAGTTTTCAAGTGCTAAACGCATCTCTTTTGCTCTACGCGCAGCTCGCCTAGCGCTTACCCCTGCTCCAATAGATGAAGATAAAGCTGACACTCCCATGCCGACTAATGCTGTTGTTCCTGCTCCCATATTATAAATTTTTTGATAACTCGTATGACGGTTTTTCGTCTATATTCCAGTCTAAATTTTTATGTATTTCTATTAAATGTTTATTTTGAACTACACTAAACATATATTTATATCCCATTGTAGTAATAAAGTTTTCTAATTCTGTTAATAATTTTTTAATTGCGTCTTGTCTATCGTCTTCTTTATAATCAGGATTAGATATAATATATTCTACCCAAGCTATTTTAGAGTTTGTAAAATAAACAAAACCAGCCACTATTGGCTTACTATTTTTTTCTACCATAAAACCTCCTGTTCCATGGTTAGGTAAAAAATCTTTAGGTGGCGCAGTCCAACCTGGCCACCAGTCCCACCACTCAACTAGGGTATCCCAGTCTTTAGTAGTAAGAGCTCTTACATTAAAATCCATATGATATAATTTAAATTGATGATACAACAAACTCTGATGATGCGGCAAATAATTCTTTTGTTCCGCCAGGATTTGTTGTTTGATCTGTAGACATTTTAACTGTAGCAACATAACCTTTTATACCAGTTATATCTACACCAAATACAACTTCACCAGGTGCTACTGCTGAATTGTTAATTAAGTTTGCTACGTATTTATTTTCTTTTCTATTAAAACCAGCATAATACTGTACATTGTCTTCTGTATAAGCGCCTTCATAATAGCTAGCTACTTGCGCGCTTGTATCATTACTTGTTTGCCAGTTGGCATTTACTAAATCTAAACCAGTAACGTCTGATGTTATAGAGTCTACTTGCCAACCATTATTTCCTTCATAAGCAATTGTTTTAAATACTTTTTGTACAGAAGGATTAGGATTTAATAAAAACTCTATACTTGATTGATATGAAACTCCATAAAAATTATTTCTATTAACACCTGTGCCTTCGACATAATGTCTATATATGTTTCCGCCTGGATCAGGTAAATTAGAATTAGCATTGTAATCCGGTATAGAATACATAGTACCATTTACACTAAACATAAAGTTAGGATTATAGCTGTAAAAAGTTGGCCACCCTAAAACAGATTCATCAAAAGCTAATGTTCTAAAACCACTAGTACCTGTTTGGTTGTGTGGTTTAATATTTAAAGCGTATTGCTTAGTGTAATTATCCCAACCACCTATTAATTGCCCAAAGCTATCAATAGTGTCTACATTTTGAAACTGATCTCTAAAGAAGTCAGTCATACCGTATCTTGATATTTCTGTTATACCATCATGCGATAATCTAAGTACTGCGCCTTTGTTTTTATCTGTAAAATATTTTCTAAAACCATATACAGCAAAACTTTCAGGGTTATCACTAATACCATATTCACCAGCATAAGGAACTATTTGTCCAATTACAACATTAGCAGATGTAACTGTTCCACCACCTTCTGCAGAATATATAGCGTCTTTATCTATTAGTGCTCTATTAACTTTATTTTCTTGGAAAATTATTAAGTTAGTATCTTCAGCATATATTTTTTGTATACTTCCATTTCTTGGATCTACACTTTTTATAATATCTTGGCCAACTGGAAACTGATTAGTATTGTTTACACCTGTTCTAGCATTATATATACCACTATAAATCATAGAGTTAAATCTAATAGCTGCTTGTGGATACTCTTCTTCTATATAAGCTTTAACACCATAATCAACATTTACATTGTTATAACCACCTCTTATTCTAGCTTCTTCTACATGCCAGTCTAATAAAGAAACAACACCTTGATCATTGTTAATGCTTGGTACAGTCGCTACACCCGCTTGCGCAAAATATGGAAACTCTGCACCGGTAGTAGATGTATTAGGTGATATAACACCTGGATATACAACCTTACTAGGTAAGCTTGACGAATCTATCTGCGGGTTTGGATTACTTGGAGATGTAACTGTAGTTTGAGCTCTACCATCTACAATCTTCTTTAACCAAAAAGAGTTAAAATAATTTACTTCTATTACTGCTGGCATAATTTATAATCACTTGTTTTTTAATAAATTAACATTATATTGATTTAGGATATGTGGTTCCTGTTCTACTACCTGTATTGTTAAATTCAGCTAACCATATTCTATCGTTTTGAGGATTAGAATTTGAATTATTAAAATTATTTAAAGTTACAGCTGCTCCATCATTACCAACAGGATTGCCTTGACCACCAGCTACACCAGCGGTTGGCCTTGATTTATACGCGTGCCATTGGTTAGTACCTGTTTGATTAGGTGTCCACGGTGTTGTTAGTGTAGAGTCTGTATAAAATTGAGTCACATATCTAAAGAAAGGTTCTCTAGCAAATACATTTGTCCAACCCGTGCCTTGATAATTTTCAGCATCTATGATACTTGGTTCTGCTGTTTGCATTACTGCATATTGCCAACCTATATTAGTTATACCGTATGGATAATAAAAATCACCATAAGTAATACTGCAACTAATATTATCATTGTTATAAATACCATTGTTAGAATCTGTTACATTTGGATTAGGAGCTTCTGTTTGATCACCTCGTATTTGATCTACCATAACTCTATAATCACCTAGTGCCGCAGGATTACTAGAATCAAATGCAAAAGTTCTAGTACAAACAGCTGTTAACTGCTGACTATTAGGTTGTTGAGGTTTGTCTAATGAATTAGACATAGTATGTTGAACATAGGGTTGAGGATAACCACCACCTCCAGATATATCTCTTAAACTACCTAAGTTTAAAGCGTATATAGGTTGATTAGCCGTAGGATAACTTACTTTCCAATTACCACCAATTGTTGTGTCTGGACCTACAACATATCCATCTTTATCAATAGCATCAGCCCAAGGCCCAGGAATAGCTGAACCATCTCTTCTTTGTATCCATACATTAGCTAATACATCTAATATTGGTGGTATAAAATTATTAGACGCAGCGTTTGGTTGTATTGTTTGAGTTAAAGTAACTGTAATATACATACATCCTTTATATAAACCTCTTTTAATTGCATCTAAATTACACCAACTAGGACCATCTGATAAATCTAATGCTTTAACATTGTAATTAAAACCAGCGCCAACAGGTCCATATCCAACTGAAACATTATTAACGTTAACAGGATTTTGAGGATCTGGTATTTTACTCCATTTACTAACTGCAAAATTTTGAGGAGCAACTGGTCTGTTTAAATCATAACCAGGAACTGTAAGACCTGTAGATTTATTTGACCATATTACCATACCTAAATCAGATCCTTTAAGTAAATTAATTGCTTCACCAGAATCAATAAATGTACATGTTACAGAAGCTTGACCAAAGTCAAACTGTAAGTCTATTATTGTTGTTAGGCTTCCAACTACACCTAACGCATCTGTAATAGCTATTTGTAAGTTATATGGCCCAGACATTATAGTTTGTGGTAGTTGAGTAATTTCTCCTGTTTGTTGATTTATTTCAAATATATTTACAGGTTGACCATATTGTGTTTGTGATAATATAGAAAACTGTAACTCTAAATCAGCGTTAGGACCAGGGTCTGCGGTTCCATTTACACCAAAATATACTGGGTTTCCTAATCCAAAGCTATTATAATCAAACTGTCTATAAGCGGTATATGGATCAAATTGAGGAGCCGTATTACCTAGTGCTATTGTTTTTTGTATAATAGGTCCAGTGTCACCAGTTGTATCATTTGTAGCTAAAAAATCAAATGTAAAGTTTCTTATAGTTGAATCAGCTAAGAATACAAAATAACTACCTATTTGTAAAGTATAACTATCATAAGCATGTGTGTTTCCATTAGGTGTTAGTGCGCCAGCTGCTGTTTCAACTAATGTAAATAAATTACTTACATCAACACCATTATCATTAACAACCGCCATTGTTATAGAAGAACTAGCTATTGATCCACCTAAAGCATCTTCAACATAAAAATCATCTGTTATAATTGGTCCTTGACCATTTGAATATACTTGAACTGGAAAAGTATAATTTCTATTTTCAACAAAATCAACTGTAAAGTTTTCTAAATCATCTGGTATAGATGCTAAGGTTGTTTGTATACTATCGTTCAATTCTTTAATTTTACCTGAAGTAGATGTTTCCCAGAATATTTCTAACCTAGACTCTACTGGTTTAGTTTCATAAACACTTAGAAAAAACGGATAAGCACCTGCAGCACCTATACTACCAATAAGTTTTTGTGTGGCTACTCTTGCTAAATAAGGATTATTTTTAGTATCATATACATCTGTAAGATCTGTCCAAGGAGAGCTTATATCAAAATAAAACTCTGGATATAACTCTGTTTGTTTAGCTATTTGAGTAACTGTATCTGAAACAATGTTAGATAAATACTGGGTGTTATATTGTGGTGCAGATATAGCTGTTGTAAGTGGAGCTATAGGAAGCTCAGGACTTACTTTACCATAAAGCTCTACACTACTTCTAAAATTTGTTTGATCTGGTCCAACTTCTTTTAAGTCTCTTGGAACTTTATTTATATTGTCATTAAAAAGAGTTATAGTTGAAGTGTAATACTCTGTATCTGTAGCGCCTACTGAAAAAGGCTGACCAGTTAATATGCCGGGTAAATAAACATTATAATACTCTTGTTGTTTTTGTTTTACTACTATTTTATAAGTATACCAACCAAGTGGATTATAGCGAGGATCTGTAGGATCTCCATTATATAAACCAGGTGTTCCAGTTGCGTCATCTTTAGCTGAGTTTATAATTGTATTAAAATATACTTTTAAGCTATTACCAGGCCAATCAACTATGTTGTTAAAGTTTTGAGTATCGTATTCATCTTGATATGGAACATATATAGTGTCAGCACCAAACTCTGGATTAGGAGATGCTGCTGCTACAAAACCTTGATTATTAGAAAGCAGCACTGTAGATGTTCTACCGTATCTATCAGATAATACTACACCAACTTGATAGTATCTGTTTTGCTTTACATTGTGATTAGGATATGCTGAGTAAGAGTAATTACTATTTGGCTCATCATAAGGAATTTTAGCAGAAACACCTACGTTATAGTCTAGAGCAACTGGTGGGGTGTGTTTATTTTGAAAATTACTGTATACAACTCTGTTGCTTATTATTTCTTGACCTAAAGCTTTAACAGGTACTTTATCATACACTCTTGTTGTTTGATCTTCTGGTAACACTTTAAATGGTTCAGTTGCTTGATAGTCATACTCGTAAACGCTTACAGCGCCAGCTGTATTTAAATCTTCAGTTGTAATTCTATCTACAACAGAAACAGCTAAACCATCAGATTCTTTATATAGTATTTCTATTTCTTCAACCTTTAGTTTATCTAGTAATTCATTAGCATTTATTTGAGTACCACCCATTTCATCTGGCATAGGAATTTGAAGTAATACTCTGTTTACTTGGTTTTCCATAAAAGAAACAACTGTACTTTCATAAGTTCTTTCTTCATCACTAGCTTCTTGATTTTCTAGAAAATAACCAAATTGTTTTGGTATAAACATTGATTGTGTAAATGGAGCCATTAAAGAAAACTCACCATCAACAAATTTAAATCTATAACTAAATCTAACAAATTTATCGGTTAAAAAATCTTGATTACCAGGATAACTAGGTATATAATTAGGAGCGCCAGTGTTTACAAAATTAGGATTTGCATAACCAAAATATATTTGACCATCGTTAATAGCATTAAATCTAAAAACTATATTATCACCGTTTCTTTTTTGAACTTCTAATTGGTTAGCTGCTGGAGCAGATATAACTATAACATCATCTTCTGGTAATATTTGACCATCACTAGTCCAAACATTCATGCCATTAGCCGCCGCTACAGCTGTAGTAAGCCCTGGTGTAGCGTCAGTAGGTGGTGTAACAACCGTTATTACCTGTGGCGTAGTTGGTGCTAATGTTGCATCTAATTCCATTTGACCTATCATTGGTGTAACCGGTGAAACAGCATCACTCATTGTTGTTTCAATAACTCCTGCGTTATCTTTCCAAACTTCAATAGCTTTGTAAGGATTATATTTACAAACAGTTAAATGATCTTCACTAGTATAAGGTAATCCTGCAATAGAAACAAAATTATTCCACAAAACAGCATCAGGATTATTTATATTTATTACTCTTGGTTGGTTTCTATTATCAGTCCAAAATAATAAATCTTCTATTAAATTAACACTACGTATTTGATAACCTGTAGAAAAATTTAAAAACGGTCCTGCAGAATACAAATATATATCTCCATTTTCTATATCATATCTTACAATAGCATTTTGACTTGTATTATTATAACCTAATCTAGGATCTGTATTGTCAGTTAAAAATAAATATATTCTACTATTTACTTCATCTGCAAACTGACCTATAATAACTAAAGCATTACCACCTAATACATCTACACCTACTATTTTACCTATGTTACCGTTAAATATTAATTCTGTACCTTGTATGTTTTCAGCAGCTCCAACGTTACTATCTTCTGACTTTGATATTGCTATATTCTGAGCGTCGCGATATTCACCATTGGGTAGTAATCTTTCATCTAAGTCTTTGTTCATTTTAGACTTTAGAAAAGTATTTTTTATTTCTGCCATTTAATTTTAATGTTTAATCCATTTAGATTTACCACGCATAACTTGAACAATTTGATCTAACTTAATATTAGATAATCTAATTTTTGCATTTCTAAGTTTAGCATATTTTTCTTTTTGATACCTTTTAACTACATACTCAGGCATACGAGCTCTAGTAGCTAATATTTGGTAGTTTATATAAGCGTAGAGAGCTTCTTCTGCCATCTTAGGTATTCTTGTATCTAAATCACAAGAAAGTCCATCAGAGATGTACTCTAACACAATGCATCTTCCAGCTAAATTACTAGAAAAAGTAAACTTACCTTGTCTTTCGTCTACCCCATACCAACCATTTATTTGACTAGTTTGAGGGTTTAAACCATATCTTTGACCAACAATTACGTTCCAATATAAAGGATATGGAGTATTAAAATAATCTGTATAATAACTCCAGTAGTTTCCGTTCCAACCAGATATTAACCTAGTGTTAGCTTGTCTCCATGCTTGTTTAGTTAACGATGTTGTTTCTAAATTTTCGTTTAACGCGTCCTGTATTGGTATACCATCTTGATCTTGCGCAATGCTTTCGTATGGGTTAGTTGTTAAACCGTTATTAGGATATATAGTATGCAATACACCTAATTCATCTTTCCATGATACTCTAACAACATTTACATAATCTTGTGGTATAATAAGTGATAAACTTGGTGGTATTTGTAGCTCTTGCGACTTAACACTTTTTAATGTATCATAACTAAACTCTTGTAAACCTCGTTTAGCGTGAAATATTACATCAGTTCTTTTTACATTAGACACTAATTTACCAGCACCAACATAAGCTATCATGTAATTTGTAATAACATCTGATAACCTTGTATATGAATATCCACCGTAATTTTGCCATACAGTATTTTCAGTAAGTTGTACTCTTAAATAATTACCAGCGGCTAAACCAGCAGTTACCGTAATAGTATTATCTACAACTGTATATGTATTATATAGTGGCGCGTAAGTCAAGCCACCATCAACACTAACTTCTAAATAAAAATTATTTGCAGGCCAATTAACATTAGTAGGATCAGCTGTTGCAAAAACTAAATCAGTGTTAAATGTAGTAGTAAACGATTCAGGTAAACCTCCGGATGCTATAAAGCTTTGAGCTCCGATGTAATACTGTCTGTTGTTTTCAGAGATTAGCGTCATTTATTATAATTTTTCGTTTTGCTCATTCATTGCAGCCTCTTGAGCAGCTGCTTGTACTATTTGTGGGTCTCTAATAATAATACCCGCGTACATTAATATTTTTATAACTACTTCACTTTGTTCAGATGGGTGAAGTTCAAATTGAGTAGAACCAGTTGGGTTTAATGTAGGTTCATAATCTGTGCTGTCGTATAAGTATTGTCCCTGTGGACCAATAGTATAACCCCATCTTACCTCAAGAGGTTTACGAACATAGTTAGCCGTAACCCTACTAGTTATAGCTGTGGGTCTAACAAATAAAAATTCGCTTTCATATAAGTAATTTGGAAATTGTAATGAAGCTCTAGTTAATCCAGATTTTTCTACATAGTAAAAATCATTTCTGTCTAGTCTTTGTAATTCTACTTCATCATTGTATACGACACTGCCAAGCCTATAAAGCTCAACTGTGTTACCGTAAAAGTCTACGGTAGGAAGGATAAAATAACCTCCTGGTGCTTGATAGGTACATTCACCAAAGGTTTTAAATATAGCTATTTTCTCGTCTATATTCATCTGCCTGTCAGCATAATCAGTATCAGTTTGCGGAACACGCATTTGTTGATTTAAATCATCAAAATATTTTTCGAATATATCTAACTGTACTTGAGTAGCTGTTTTATTAAATTCATCAGGCGTCATGTAACCACGTTGCTCTTTATTTAAAATTGATAATACAGTTCTATATACAGCATTTACGTTTATAGCCATAGTATATTTTTATTATAATAAAGGCGGGCGTTAACCCGCCTGTTTATTATTAGTATAGTTTCTTTTCTATAGATTTTAACACCATGATCCCCTCATCTGTTTGTAAGAAACCTGCAAAAGCACTATATGGATTTTCACCATAAGGAACTTTCATAATAACCTCTTTTGTTTCTGCCCATAAAAAATCTTTATTTTTATTAGACAAAGTTATTATACCTTGTTCAACTGATTTGATAGCTATGTTTCTTAACTGAACATTTTCATCGCTAGCTAGCTTAATAAATAGTTGAGGATTTTTTCTAGCAAATACTAGTATATCTCTTTTTAGTTCTTTAGTACTTAATTGAGATACTTTAGTTCCTTTTTCTACTCTTAATATAGCTTCAGCTAAATCAATATCTAATGTTCTAGCTACATTCATAGCATCTATTTCAAATTCTATTTCTTCTACTTCATTAATAGCTACTTGAACTGGTTTTCTTTCTGCGTATTTCTTGTTTAAACCTGGGTGATATAATGATAACATTTTTTGTAAAGCCTGATATTGCTTTGGAACATGTAAAACACCGTCTTTAAATTGAATATGTTTTAATGTTACTTCTCCTTTTTGCTCATCAACAAATGGTGAGTTTTGATTTGTAGCATATCTTAAAGCTCTTTGCTCATTTTTTTCCTGGTCAAACCACAGTAATGGGTATCTTTGTGTATGTCTTGAAGATAGAGTGTATGTAAGTGGTTCTTTACCACCTAATAAATAATATTGTCTATCTTTTATTTCCCAAGAGTCGTTAACAACGACTTCTTTTTCTTTTTTCTTTTTTGTCATGATATAATATAATTAAATAAGTTAAAGGTATATGGGCGCCGAAGCGCCCTTACCTTATAAAAGTATTAAGCTGTCATTAATACAAAGTTGTTAGCACCTTGTACACATAAACATCTTTCAGATAAGAAGTGAACTTCCATCGCATCAAGATCAGAAGTGAAAGCACCACCGACAGAACCAGTGATCCATGATTTCATTCTTCTGTCATCAGTTTGAGAAGCTCTATATCTTACGTGTAAGAAAGGTCTTCTAATGTTTGTACCAAGAATTTGGTCATAAACAGTTGAAGTACCAGCAGGAATTAATACTCCTTCGATGTCATCTCCAGTAGTAAAGTTACTAGAACCACCTCTTGTAGAAGCATCGTTTAAGTATTTCCAGCTTGTCTTATAAAAATCGTAAGATCCTCTTCTAAATCCTGAGAACTGTAAATTAAGAGCCATTTCTTCAGAATTTTCAAATACACCGTAAGATGTACCACCGATACCATAAGAGTTTTGCGAAGCAAGCATGTTATCAATATCAAGCTCAGTAGCTCTGTCTAAGAATAACATATTTTCTTCAATAGCTCCCTGGCTATCTAAGTTCTCAAGAATTGTATCGAAGTCAGCTAATGCACCAGCGAAAGCAGAGAATACATTACCTCTAGCTTGTATAGCAGCAAATAAACCTTCAGTACCTAGTAAAGCAGCATTGGCAGCATTAAAGTCTGTAATACCAGCTTGTGCTTGAGTATGGAATAAATTTGCAGATGCAGCGTTTACAGCAGCATTTTCACCTTCAACCATAACCATTTCTAAGTAATCTTCGAATCTTAATCTAGTTTCTGATTCAGCTTTTAGATACCATAAGTATCCAGTTGCACCATCTTCTGTAGTTACTTCAACCCAACCAATTTGTGCAGTATCAGATCCAGATACAACGTATCTATCTCTAATAATAACTGGTTTGTTAGAGAACTGAGTGAAAGAAGGTTCAACGTTTTCTAATACTCCTGAACTTCCTTTTGGATATTCAGAACCATATACGAATACTTTATATCCTACAGCATCAGCAGGAATTTGACCACCACCAGCAGAAGTTTCCTGATATGGGAAAACTTGGATTTCATTCGCGTTAAGTGCAGATCCAGCAACAATACCAGAGTCAGCAACATAAGCTTTGATTGAATCACCACCAGACTTAGGCATAATTACTACAGTCATACCTGGAGTAACAACGTTTGCAAGTCCAGCTGTTGGGACGACAAATAAATCTAATACGTTTCCTGGCGCACCTAATGGTTGCACAGTATCGTAAGATATATGTAATCTATTTTGTTCAGACCAAACTACTTGGTCAGAAGTCATCGGCATTTCAGCGCCGACCATTCTAATAAAGCCACCTAGAGTTCTATTTCCATATCTCTCTACTTCAGCTTCATAGATTTCGGGTAAGTACTGTTGAGCAAAGTCATTAGTACCGTCCGTAAAACTAAGGTAGTTATCCGACGTGATCTGTTGGATCTGCGACGGGTTTAACGTACCAAATAAAGGATTTAAGGGCATAATTAATTGTTTTTAAATTATCGTTTTTTAATTTTCAATTTACTCGTATCAGAACCACTAATCGCACGAACCTTCAGACCACCAACAAATACATCACCACTTGGAGACGTACGCGCCTCTGTAGATACATTTTTTGATTTATTAACAACATCTTTAACAGCGTCGGCTTTGCCTTGCTCATAAAAATGATGCGCTATTTTGTCCGCGTTTCTAGCAGCAAAGATTGCTTTATGATAACCTTGAGTATCTTGTACGTTGCCCTTATCGTCCAGAAACCTCTGAACAAAGTCTTGTAAGTTACTCTGAGCCTTTGCAACTTCATTTGGATTTTTAACACCGTATCTATATTTCTTTTCACCAACTTCGAAATCAAAACCTTTGAATTCTTCAGTGAATAAACCAGACGTTTTTTGTTTAAAATCTTCATGTTGTTGTAAAGCAACTTCCTGATTTTTTTTATAGCGACTGAAAAAGTCAATAGCTTTTTGTTGATCTTCAGTAACACCGGGTCTTAATCTAACCTGATCATAATACTTACTTTTAAGATCATCTAAAAAGTTTTTGGCTTTAGCAACCTCTTCTTTATAAGCGAGTTTTTTTCTTTTGATGTCTCGCTCTTCATCAACATCTTCATCATAGTCGAAGTTTTCTTCCATGATAAATTTTATTTCCTCATCATTAAGATGTGGTTTACTTTTTTTGTAATATTCTTTTAATAACACGTTTGTGTCTACGGTAGAATAATCAGCGTTTAGTCTAACAAAATCTTCAATTGTTCCATTTGTTTCTTCCATAAACTTTACAAGCTTTTCAATATTCTCTGGTAATATTGGCTGCTCTTTTTCAATAGTTGGTTTTGTTTCAACTACAGGCTCTTCAGTAACCTCTTTTAAAGGGGTAACTTCTTCTACTTTTTGTTCGGCGTCCCGTACTTCTTCAACCACTCCTTTGCTGTCTTCACTGTCTTTGGGTTTTTCGACAACAACATCGCTATCATTTGTCTCTTGTGTTTGAACGGCATCTTGCTCTTGTTTTTCTTGTGTTAAATCTACTTTTGCTTCAACAGTTGGTTCAACTGTTTCTTCTACTTTTTTGCTTAAATCTACTTTTGCAGGTTCTTGTTTTTCAATCTGTTTTTTAATAGATTTTTTCTTGATCTTTAGAGATCCAGAATCTTTAGTGTTTGCCATAATAAAATAATATAAAATTAATAAAAAAATCTACACAAATTGATCTAAATCATAACCACCTGGTAACTGTTCATTAGTTTCAAAGTCAATAGGTTGTGAATCATTATTTCTTTGTGAAATCATTTCACTTTGTTGTGTAGCTTGAATTTTTGTTCTTTGATCTTTACGATCTTCTATTTCTTTTTCTTTTTCTTGTCTAGATAACATATCCATTTCAGCTAGCTTCATATCAAACTGATACTTCATCTGCATTAACTCTTTTTTAATTTGAGCTTCTTTTTCTATTTTTTGTATTTCAAATTGAGACTTACCTTGTTCAATTTGTAACTGTGTTTGAGCCATAGCCTCTTGTTTTTGAACTTCAGACATAGCTGCAGACTCAGCTGCTTTAGCATTAGCTTGAGCTTGCATTTGTATATTAGCTTGTTGTTGCTGCTGTTCTTGAGCTTGTTTTTGTTTACGTCTTAGTTTTAACAATTGATTAGCTAGTTTAATATTTTTTATTTCTCTAATATCAATTGCGTCCTCTAAGTTAATACCACCACTTTGTAAAGCTATTTGTATACTTCTTTCTAGCATAGCTTTTTCTTCTTCATCTGGCTCTAATTCTAAATAAATACCAAAATCATGAAGATTTAAATGTTGTATTTCGTCTAACGTACCTACGTTAAAAGTACTAATAGATGATTTTAAAGACTGAGCTAACAACTCATGGTCTAAACAATCAGCTACTCTAAGCGATATATTTTCTGCAGTTCTAACGGCTAAATATAAACCAGCTTGTAATATATGTCTAGTTGCTACGTTAGAATTATAAGCAGCTAACTTTTGTAATCCTACTAACGCGTCTGGATCTGGAGTACTAGCATCTCTAGCCTCATTTAATCCGGTCACATCTCTTATCATCTGTAAATAGTATTGATAAGTTTGTATAAGACTTTGTAATTTAGCACCAGCATTTGAGGTTCTTAATTCTTGTATTGGAACTTTACCTCTATTAGGATCACCTTCTTGAGTTAAACTTCTACCAACTATACTACCAGTTTGGAAATACATGTTTAATGCTTCTTGAGGATTATAGTTTGTACCATTACCTAAATCAACTTCAGCTAAACCATCTACATCTACGTATACACCATCTGGTACCATACGAGATATTACTTGTTGTAATTTTAAATGAGTTAACTGTATCATATCAGCAAACCCAGTTATTCTACTTACAATAGATTCTATTCTACCATGATACATACGCGGTGCACATATAGAATAATTCATATGTACTTTTGTGCTATCAGCAAAAGGTCTAGACATGTTTTCAGATAACTTCCACTGAATCATATCGTTTATACCTAATACTTTTGCCCCAGTAAATAAAACCTCTATAGATCTTGAAACTCTATCAAAGTTATCATTTTCTTCAGGATTAAATGTATCTGGTTTTTCAAGAGCTTTTTCTAAACCTTGATCTGTTTTTTTAATCTTAAACACCTGGTCCATATATGTTTTATATTCAAAAAACATAACAGCAACTACATCAGGTGCTTCATTATAATTTCTTAAATAATTTTGCTCACCTGGAAATTTTTCTATTTCTTTTAATTGACCATCTGTTAAATAAGGAAACTGTTTTTTAAGCTCAGCTATACTTATCATTTTAACTTCACCAACATAGTATAAGTCTTCAAAATTTGGATCTTTTGTATAAGAATAAACTAATTCTGCTGGATCTACATATTCTACTGTTACACCATTTGAAGTATTAAAATTAGTTTTAACAGCACCAATACCAAGTATTACTAAATCTTGTAATATTCTTTTTTTAGTTTGGTCAAATTTATTTTTAGCTAGTACATTAGATATTACTTCTTCTTCAGCTATTTCTATACTTTGTTTATAGTTAAGCTGCATGTGTAAAGATAACTCTTCTTTGTTTTCAGGTAGATTTTCTTTATGTTGAGTAGAATACAAGTCTATACCTAAAACATCTTTGGCTTTTCTTAAATAATCTCTAGCAGATATATCACGCATTAAAGCAGTTGCATAATCAGTTCTTTTCTTTTGTGAATCAGGATCTTGTGAATAAGCTTTTATATCATAATCTCTATCAGCTAATCCATTTACTACTATATCAACAAACTTAGATATAATAGGAACAGGTTTCCAGTCTAAATTTAAATAAGATAAATCACCGTTTATAGCTAGCTCATCTTTATACTTCTGTATTGATTGCTCGCCTCTAGCGTAAAGTCTTCTATTGTGATATTCAGAATAGTTAGTTTTATATAATCCATATCTAACGCTACCGCTACCATATCTATTATTACTAAACCATTCGTTTTCAATAGCTCTAGCTACTTTCAAGCCGTATTCATATGTGTTCTTTTCCTCAAAAGGTACCACCTGACTAGGAAAGCCACTTAGATAATTAGTGTCAACACCATTCATTTATTCTATAATTTTTGAAGTATAACCAGAGTTACTGTATTTTTTAAAACCCAAAGGTACTACCTGTCTTTTAAAATCAGCAACTGGTTTGTATTTATTTTTATTACAAGCCATTATAGCTAACCCCGAACTAATTGCTGCATCAAACTTAGTTCTATTGTTTATATTAAATTTAGCCCAGTCTTCAAGAGTACGTTGAAAATACATATCACCATAACCATCGTTACCGTATCCTACATAATTTTCTATATACATCTCAATAGCAGCGGCGTGAGCTTGCTTTATATCTTCGCTTGAGTTTGGTATACCACCTACTTCTTTTTCAGTAGTGGATAACTTATTCCAAACTTTATCAGGTCTATTCATAGAGTAACCTCTATATCCTCTTCTTTTTAAATAATAAAGTAATCTTGGTTTATTATTTTCTGCTAATAACGGCATGCCATAAAATACCAAAGCCATTAAAACATCTTCAAAAAATATATCAGCTGTTTGTGGTCTAGCTATATATTCTAAAAAGAAATGATTAGGAGGCGCGTCTTCCATGCTAAACTTACTTAAACCATGTAAAGCACCTTTAGAACCTTTTTTATCTACTGTACCTGATATATCATAACTGTCACAGCCAAAAGCACCCATGTGTTCATTACCAGGATGTTTTGTATTATTTTTTAAAATAATATTGTTTTGCAAACTTGGATTTGGAACCCAACTAATATTAAATCTACCATTTTTGCTTGGTATAAATATTACTTTAGTATCTTTTAATCCATCTTCCCATTGAAAATTACCTTGTGTAACTAATGGGCTCATTGCCAAAACTTCTTCATTATAATCTATTTGCTCATAAAGCTTTGTTAAATTAAATAATGAAGCTTTTGTTTCATCTCTAAACGCATGTTTTTCTGTACGAGGAAACTGCCTATAAAACTCGTTTAAAGCATCTTGATCTTGTTTTAAACCATCAACTTCGTTTTGCCAATAATCAATAACACCTAACGTAATTTCATGCCCATCGGGACCAATTGTTTTTGTTCTAGGTGTTTCGAATACAGGTATGCCATAAGTATCGATGTATCCTTCGTAGTTCCATTCCATAGGTATGAACAAAGAATAGAGTCCCGAACGAGTCTGTCCGTTGGCGTTTCGTTTAGTAACATCGGAATCATAGTATAATTTTTTAAAGTTATCCCCACCTTTATCTAATGAATTACTAGTTGAACCCATCATGCATTTTCCAACTATTCTACTACCTAGTCTTAATGTGGTTTTCGTGACCCTCCAGTTGTTGAGGATGTTGTTGGGGCGCTCCCATTTCCCCGACTCATCGTGAACGAGGAGTTTGAGTTTCTCACCGTCGTAGGAGTTGTCACCGGTATTCTTCCAGTCGATTGTTGTGTCCAACCCCTTGAGTGTGTTCTGTAGGGTTTCATCGGTGGTGGTGGCGGTAAGTTTACGTCTGGTAAATTTACTGGCTGGGACACGGTAGGCAAGCTCGGTCTTTGGACGGTCCATTCCGTCCTGGGTCGGTTTGAAAAAGAAGGGGTAATTAACTGATATGGGTACCACCTTATCTGT
>MDSV01068058.1_pt1 | contig 31937 bp, 28 predicted proteins | sample 810851 | NCBI WGS metagenome assembly MDSV01 (sample SAMN05326640, study PRJNA326480) | marine metagenome | isolation source: seawater | place: Atlantic Ocean: North East | collected 2012 | reverse complement strand
TTTTCCTGAAATTTCTATTCCAGCAGCCACTTTGATTTGTTCTTTGATTAAATCAAAATCTACAACCTCTTCAGTAACAGGATGTTCAACTTGAATTCGTGTATTCATTTCCATGAAATAAAAGTTTCTATATTTATCAACAAGGAACTCAACGGTTCCAACACCTTCATATTTTACAGCTTCAGCTGCTTTGATTGCAGCTTCACCCATTTCCTTTCTGAGTTTTTTTGTCATGAAAGGTGATGGTGTTTCTTCAGTTAATTTTTGATGACGTCTTTGTACTGAGCAGTCTCTTTCAGATAAATGAGCTACTTTACCTTTCTGATCTCCAATTATTTGAATTTCTATATGTCTAGGGTCTTCAATGAATTTTTCCATATACATACCATCATTACCAAAGGCTGCTTTTGATTCTGTTCGTGCACTATTCCAAGCGCCTTCAAGATCTTTCTCTTCCCAGACTAGCCTCATTCCTTTCCCACCTCCTCCTGCAGTTGCTTTCAGCATAATTGGAAAGCCTATTTCTTTTGCGAGAGTTAAACATGTTTGAAAGTTAGCTATTAGCCCTTGTGAACCAGGGATTGTTGGAACACCCGCTTTTTTCATTGTTTCTTTTGCGGAGGCTTTATCACCCATCCCTTTAATCATTTTTGGAGAAGCACCAATAAATTTAATACCATTTTCTTTACAAACTTTTGAGAATGTTGCGTTTTCTGCAAGGAAACCATAACCAGGGTGTATTGCATCAGAATTTGTAATTTCAGCAGCGGCAATTATATTTGCAATTTTTAAATATGAATCTGAACTTGCTGCAGGTCCTACGCAAACAGCTTCATCTGCAAACCTCACATGTAAACTGTCAGCATCAGCCTTAGAATAAACAGCAACTGTTTTTATATTCATTTCTTTGCAAGTTCGTATAACTCTTAAAGCAATTTCACCTCTATTGGCAATTAAGATTTTCTTAAACATAATTATAATATATTATGATGGATCAACTAAAAATAAAGGTTGGTCAAATTCGATTGGTGTTATATCATCTACAAGAACTTTCATAATTTTTCCAGAAACTTCTGATTCAATTTCGTTAAACAATTTCATAGCTTCAATTATACATAACGTATCTCCTTTTTTGATGGTGTCTCCAACATTAACAAAAGGTGGTGTATCTGGAGATGGAGACCTATAAAATGTACCGATCATTGAAGCGTTAATTGTAATATAATTAGAGTCATCATCACTTTCTTTTTTAGAATTATCTGTTAAAGATTCTGTGTTTTCAGAAACAGACTCACTGGTACTCTCAATTATTGGGTTGGGAGTTTGTGTAAGCTGGGGAATTTGTTGTATTGGTGCGGGATGAACAACATTTATAACGTCTTCTGTGTTTACGCCTCTTTTTTTCTTAGGTGGAGATTTAATAGAAATTTTAACATTATCAATTTCTAAATCTACTTCTGTAGCTCCAGATTTTGCTACAAATTTTATTAATTCTTGAATATCTTTTAAATCCATTTTATAAAGTAATTAAATACAAAAATAATTATTTCTTTGAATCATAAGCCCATTTTAGATAAATAGAGCCCCAAGTGAAGCCGCCTCCAAATGCAGCAAGTATAATATTATCATTTCTTTTTAGGTCATTTTCATAGTCCCATAAACACAATGGAATTGTTGCCGCTGTAGTATTTCCATATTTACTTATATTTAACATTACTTTATCTTCACTAATACACATTCTATTAGCAGTAGCATTAATTATTCTTAGGTTAGCTTGATGTGGAACAAGCCAGGCAATATCCTCACCTTTTAGATTGTTTTTTTTCATTATTTCTTCAGAAACATCTGCCATATTTTGCACAGCAGATTTAAACACTGTTTTTCCATCTTGAAAAACATAATGTTCTCTGTTGTCTACAGTTTCATGAGAGGGAGGTTTAACGGAACCACCAGCTTTCATATGCAAAAATTCCCTTCCAGAGCCATCAGATTTAAGTATTTCATCATGAATTCCTAAGCCTTCATAATTAGGTTCAATCATAGCAGCTCCAGCACCATCACCAAAGATTATACAAGTTGCTCTATCTTGATAGTCAATAATTGAGGACATTTTATCAGCACCAATTACAATAACTTTTTTATACTGCGTACTTTCAATAAATTTTGCCGCTGTTGAAAGGGCATATAAAAATCCAGAGCAGGCAGCCATTAAATCATATGCAAAAGCATTTTTTGCTTCGATTTTATCTGCTATGATACAAGCGGTTGAAGCTACCATCATATCTGGAGTTGTAGTAGCACAAATAATTAAATCTACTTCATCCGCTCTTGTATTTGTCTTTTTTAAAAGTTCTTTTGCAGCTTTTGCCCCCATATAAGAAGTCCCTTTATTGGGATTTTTTAATATTCTTCTTTCTTTAATACCGGTTCTTGTAGTAATCCACTCATCATTTGTATCAATCATCCCTTCTAACTCTTTATTAGTTAAAATATAATCAGGAACATATCCAGCGACTCCAGTTATTGCAGCTTTAACTTTCTTCATTTGATGATACTATTTTCAATTTTATCTTTCAGATTAGCATTTACAATTTCAACTGTAAACTTTATCATATTTTTTATTGCATAAGCACTTGAAATTCCATGTCCAATTATAACAGTTTTATTTAAGCCTAAAATAGGAGTTCCCCCATAGTTTTCATAATTGAATTTATTAAAATAGACATCATTAATATTTCTCTTTTTAATGATTTTATAAAATGCTTCCGCTTCTTTAAGCACAATGTTTCCTGTGAAGCCATCACATACAATAACATCTGATTTTGAATCAAAGATATCTCTTCCTTCAATATTACCAATAAAATTATATTGTTTGTTGTTTTCCATTAATGTATATGCAGATTGAGTCACTTTATTACCTTTAGTTTTTTCTTCTCCAACATTAAGGAGACTTACCTTTGGGTTTTGAATATTACACACATTTTGAGAAAAAATAGACCCTAAGAGTCCAAACTGAAATAAAATATCAGGTTTGCAATCTACATTAGCACCAACATCCAATATAACAGTTTTACCCCCATCTTCTCTTGGAAGTAAGGTGCAAATAGCAGGTCTTAGAATCCCAGAAACTGCTTGAACTGAGTAATAACCACCCACAAACATAGCACCTGTATTACCTGCAGAAGCAAATCCATCAATCTTACCTTCAGCCAAATACTTAAATCCTATTGATAGGCTAGAGCTCGGTTTTGATTTAAGAGCTTTTATTGGATTTTCTCCCATTTCAATTACACTTGAGCAGTCTATAATTTCAAAGTGATCTTTATTTATATTGTGTTTTTTTAGCTCCTCAAGAATTTTTTCTTTAATACCAAATAAAATAATTTCTATCCCGCTTGCAATTTCATCCATTGATAAAACTGTGCCTTCAATTGTTTTTTGAGGAGCAAAATCTCCTCCCATAATATCTATACCTATTCGCATACAAATTGCGGTTTTATATTTATTAAAACTAATAAAAGTTTTACTTAGGGGGATTAGAAGAAACTAGTTTTCCTCTGTAATATAATTTTCCCTCATGTTCATGAGCATGATGATATAAGTGAGATTCGCCGGTTTCTTGACAAACCTTAATTGTTTGTGTACTAGCTTTATAATGTGTTCTTCGTTTATCTCTTCTAGTTTTAGAAATTTTTCTTTTTGGATGTGCCATTTTATTTTATTGTTTTAAGTTTGTCCCATCTAGGATCAGACATGTTTTTAGTAGGGTTTGTATATTTAGATATTAGATCTAACATTTTTTGATTACAATTAGAAGTTCCATCAGCATTTATTTTGTGTTGTCTTTTTGTTGGTAAAGCTAAATTTACAAATTCAAATAATAAATGTTTGATATTAATTTCTTTTTCGGAAGGATTTATACACAAAACTTCTTCATCTTTATTTTGAAAATTGTTTTCGTCATCATGAATGTGTATTCTATTCTTAGAATTAATATCTAGTGAAATTTTTTCTGCACAAATATCACATAACATATTATTTACTTTTCCATCTAAATTAACAAATAAAGACAATCTATCTAGATTTTTTTCTAAAGTAACGTTTGCTAAAATATTTGCATATTTTATTTCAGAATTATTGTAATCTTTAAAAAAAGAATCGTCAATAACAAAAGAATGATAATGCTTGCCATCAGCAACACCTTTTATTTTAATATTGAACTCTTCCATTTTTTCTTTATTTTTAAAGCCTGCGAAGATACAAATTTATTCTTAAGCTTTAGGATGATTCTGTATCTAAAAGAAAACTAGAAAGTAAACTATTGTTTTTTAGCTAGATTTAAACTGCGATTTTTGTAAATATCACATGCTAAAAATACTGCTTGTCTAAACGAGTTTTCATTTGCAATGCCTTTTCCTGCAATTTCATAAGCAGTACCGTGAACAGGAGAAGTACGTATAATATTTAATCCTGCTGTAAAGTTTACTCCTTGTGTAAAAGCTGTTGTTTTAAATGGAATTAATCCTTGATCATGATACATTGCAATAATTCCATCAAAAAAGGATAAATTTTTATCAGAGAAGAAGCTGTCAGCAGGAAATGGTCCATAAGCTAAAACATCTAGTTTTTGCAGTTCTTTAATAGCTGGAGAAATAAATTTATTTTCCTCTTCTCCCAGCATACCGTTTTCTCCAGCGTGAGGGTTAAGGCCTAGAACGGCAATCTTAGGTTTTAAAACATTGAAATCATGCTTCAAGCTTGAGTTAAAAATTTTAGTTTTTGTAACTATATTTTTTGTCGTGATTGAGCTTTTAAGCTTAGAAATGGGAATATGACCTGTTATAAATGTGATTTTCATAATGTCACTAACCATCATCATCAGAGGATCCCCTTTAAACTCTTTTTCTAATAATTCAGTATGACCAATAAAATCATTTTTATAGTTTTTTATGTTTAATTTGTTTATTGGAGCTGTTATTAAACTATTTATCTTATCAGCCTTTAAAGCTTCACAAGCTTTCATAATGGATTTGTATGCATATTTTCCACTATTATCTGAATTTTCACCAACATTAAAGTTAATATCTTCATTTGAGATGTTTAATAAATTTACTTTTTTTGGGTGAGCATCTTTAATTGCATTAATAACATTAAAATTAAAATCATGATATTTTAATAGTTTTCTATAAAAAGATATAATTTTACTAGAGCTAAAGATGATGGGAGTACAAAAATCCATCATTCTGTTGTCCTTAAATGTTTTTATTATTATCTCAGCCCCAATTCCATTAAAATCTCCAATGGTAATTCCTAATTTATTTTTTCTTTTCTTCATTTAGTTGTAATTTTTGATAAAGTGATATAATAATCTTACACCCATACCAGTTGCTCCTTTTCCTCTATATCCATATTTCTTTTTTACGTACGTTGGACCAGCGATATCAAGATGAATCCAAGGTGACTGAATAAAATGTGCTAAAAATTTACCCGCAGTAATCGCTCCAGCAATAGGGCCTCCAATATTTTTAATATCTGCTATATCTGATTCAATAAGTTCTCTATAATCATTCCAAAAAGGCATTTCTGCTAATCGTTCATGATAAATATCTCCAATTGACTTTAATTGAGAGTGTTGTCTTTTTGCATTTTGATGCATTGATACAATTCCAAAATGCCCAATAGTATTTGCGGCGGATCCAGTAAGAGTCGCTAGGTCAATTACTAATTCAGGATTGTATTTTTTTGAATAACTAAGCGCATCAGCAAGTATCATTCTTCCTTCGGCATCTGTATTTAGCACTTCAACTTTAGTCCCATCATACATCGTGATTACATCTCCAGGAGCATAAGCATTGCCTGATGGTCGATTATCTGTAGCGGGAACTAAAGCAATTACATGACAGTTAATTTTGTTTAAAGCAATTGCATACATTGCGCCAATTACTGCTCCAGCCCCTCCCATATCCACTTTCATCATGTCCATAGAGTTTGTTGTTGGTTTTAAGCTTAATCCTCCAGTGTCAAATACAATTCCTTTTCCTATTAAGACAATAGGCTTTTTATTTTTATGATTATTTGGTTTCCATTCTAAAATAGAGAAAGTTGGTCCATCTATGCTACCTTTATTTACAGCAATGAGACCTCCCATTTTTAATTTTAAAATTTGAGATTTTTTAAGAACTTGTATCTTGATATTAGATTTTACACTAATTTCTTTTATTTTATCTGCTAAATCTGTTGCTGTTAAGTGGGAAAAAGGTTCATTAACTAAATCTTTTGTTAAGAAAACACCTCTGACAATATTTTGCAATTCTGCAATATCTGTTTGTTTTATTTTTTCATCTACTATAGATATTGATAATTTTAAATTAGATGTTTTGGTTGTTTTATGTTTATCAAAAGAATAAGAGGACAAAACAAATCCCTCAATTAATGCTAACAACTCATCAGTATTTAACGCTTTATTAATTATAGAAATTTTTTTCTCTTTTTTAAGAAGCTCATATGTTTTTAGCCCTAATAATCGTATGTGTTCTAATTTTTTAGATTTATTTTTTTCTACTTTTTCTTTGATAATTAAAACACTTCTAAAATATTGATTAACAAAAATTAGTTCCTCTTCAGCTTTCCATTTTTTTTCAACATAAGAAAGCTCTAAATCAGTCAATTTAAATTCATGTAAAAGGTTTAATTTATTACATATAATAATTAAATTTTCTTTATTAGAAAATGTATCTTTTTTTTTGATTATGGTATTCATAATATTGTGTAATTTTGAGCAAACAAATTTAATATTTTTATGCAGAGTAGCGAGTTGATTTTACGCGCATTAAAAAAAGATTTTTTATCTATAGAAGAAGGAAGCTATTTATATCATAATGTTCCTACATCTGAGTTAATGTGTGTTGCTGATCAATTAAGAAAGGAATCAACATCTAAAAACATTGTCACTTGGCAAATTGATAGAAATGTAAACACAACTAATGCATGTATTGCAAACTGTAAATTTTGTAATTTTTTTAGACCACCAAAACACGCGGAGGTTTACATAACAGATATTAAAACATATAAGAAAAAAATTTTTGAAACAATTAAGTATGGAGGAGACCAGCTTTTATTACAAGGAGGGCATCACCCTGATTTAGGTCTAGATTTTTATACTGATCTTTTTAAAAAATTAAAAAAAATGTTTCCACAAATTAAATTACATGCACTAGGCCCTCCTGAAATTGCTCATATTTGCAAAATGGGGAATTATTCACATAGAAAGGTTTTATCAGAACTAAAAGCAGCAGGAATGGATAGTATGCCAGGAGCTGGAGCAGAGATATTAAATGATAGAGTAAGAAGATTAATCTCTAAAGGAAAGTGTACAGGGCAAGAATGGCTAAATATTATGAAAACAGCTCACACCTTGGGCATTACTACATCTGCAACAATGATGTTTGGTCATATTGAGACAATAGAAGAAAGATTTGAGCATTTAGTGAGAATTAGAGAGGTTCAAGAAATGAGGCCAAAAAATGAAAATGGATTTTTAGCATTTATTCCCTGGCCATTTATGGATGATGGAACACTCTTAAAAAGAGTAAAAGGAATCAAGAATAATGTAACAAATAATGAATATTTAAAAATGATTGCTTTATCTAGAATTATGTTACCCAATATTAAAAATATTCAAACATCATGGTTAACTGTTGGCCCTGAGACAGCACAATTAAGTCTGCATGGCGGAGCTAACGATATGGGTTCAATCATGATTGAAGAAAACGTTGTGTCAGCTGCAGGCGCTCCTTATCGATTTACAGCTAAAAGTATACAAGAGTGTATTAAAGAGGCCGGTTTTAAACCTCAACTAAGAACACAATTATATAAAAAACGTAAAATGCCAAAAATAGAAGAACAAATTATAGATTATTAATATGTTTACAGGAATAATTGAGGAGGTTGTTGAGGTTCTAAATTTAGAAAAGAACAAAGGAAATCTAAAAATTTATTGCCAATCTTCGATTTCTCACGAATTAAAAATAAATCAAAGTGTTGCCCATAATGGAGTCTGTTTAAGTATTTCTGATATTAAAAACAATATTTATTCAGTAACTGCGGTAAAAGAAACTTTAGACAAAACGAATTTAAATTATTTAAAAATAGGCTCAAAGATAAATATTGAGAGATGTATGAAGCTTAGTGATAGATTTGATGGACATATTGTTCAGGGCCATGTTGATGTAACTGCAAAATGCATTCAAATTATTAAAGAAAAAGGATCACATGTATTTAAATTTCAACATAACAAGTGTGAACATATAACAGTTGAAAAAGGGTCCATTTGTGTTAACGGTATTAGTTTGACAGTATTTGATGTTGACCAAACCTTTTTTCATGTTGCAATTATTCCATATACCTTTCAAAATACAAACTTGCACAAGTTACAAATAGGAGATTATGTCAATATAGAATTTGATATATTAGGAAAATATATTGCACAAAAATTAAAAGTAGATCATAAGTAATGAGAAATAAAATTTTATTGTTAGGATCGGGAGAATTAGGCAAGGAGCTTGTTATTGCATTTCAAAGATTAGGACAAAAAGTAATTGCTGTAGACTCTTACGCCAATGCTCCTGCAATGCAAGTTGCTAATAGTTTTGAAGTCATTAATATGTTAGATGGAAATGCTCTTGATAAAATTGTTGAAAAATATAATCCCAATATTATTGTTCCAGAAGTTGAAAGCATTAGAACTGAGCAATTTTTCAAGTATGAAGATCAAGGTATTAGAGTAGTGCCATCAGCTAAAGCTGCAAACTTTACTATGAATAGAAAATCTATAAGAGATCTTGCTGCAAAGGATTTAAGTATTAGAACTGCAAAATATAGATATGCTTCCTCATATAAAGAATTAAAAAATGGAGTTAATTATTGTGGGTACCCATGCGTAGTTAAACCATTAATGTCTAGCTCTGGAAAAGGACAATCACTTGTAAAAAATTCGGATGATATAAAAAAATCATGGCAATATGCTATTCAAGGATCTAGAGGAGATCTTATGGAAGTAATAGTTGAAGAGCATATATCGTTTGACTATGAAATAACATTATTAACATTAACCCAAGACAATGGAAATACGTTGTTTTGTCCTCCCATAGGGCACAGACAAGAAAGAGGAGATTATCAAGAAAGTTGGCAACCCATTAATATGAACAAATCAATTCTTTTTGAAGCTAAAGAAATGGCAAAAAAAGTTACTAAAGCTCTTGGTGGATCTGGAATATGGGGCGTAGAATTTTTCATATCAAATAATAAAGTCTATTTTTCAGAGCTTTCTCCAAGGCCACACGACACAGGAATGGTTACTTTAGCAAATACTCAAAACTATAACGAGTTTGAACTTCACGCTAGAGCGATACTTAAAATACCCGTTCCTGAAATTAAACTCATTCAAAACGGTGCTTCGGCTGTGGTATTGTCAGATATAGAATGTCATGATTTTCCACAGATTACCGGATTAGAAAAAGCAGCATTAATAAAAAATACGGATTTTAAAATTTTTGGAAAGCCTTCAGCAAGAAAATACAGAAGAATGGCTGTGACTTTATCATATGGAAGTGATTCTGTTGAAGATTTAGTAATTAGAGCAAAAAAAGTAGCATCTTGTATTACATTAAATTGATTGTCGATAAGATATCTTTTAGCTTTAAGTCTAATTATGTGAATATATAAGCAGGTTTATCTTAATGAGAAGTTTTGAAATCCAAAATAAAACTCTAGAACTTTAATTTTAAATATATAATCATATTTAGCTTTAATTAGTTCTGATTGAGCGGTTTCATATAATTGTTTTGATTGAAAATAACTAATAGTATTAAGCGCTCCATTTTCAAATTTATTTTTTGCATATTGATATGCAGTTTTTCTAGAAATTGTTGACTTTTTAGCTGCTTCATATGATTTTCCAGCACCCTTAGCATCATTCAATGCTTGATAAATCGCATTTTCTAAATCCAATTTTGTTTGTTGAAGTAAATTCTCACTTCTTACAACATTAATTTTAGATTTACTAATATTTGATCTTGAAGACCATCCATTGAGAAGTGGAATATTTAATTGTAACCCCACACTATTTCCAGCATTTAAATCAAATTGACTTTTTAGTGAGCTTGTTCCATTCATAATAACTCTTGAATTATATGAATAATATGCAGTAGCTGATGGCAAAAGATATGACTCTGAAATCTTTTGTTCTTTATGAGCAATTGCTAAATTTGTTTCTGCTAGTTTAATATCATTTCTTTTTTGTAAAGAAACATTAAATATTTCTTCAGGAGTTTTATTTAAAATTTCCAAAGAGGGAATATCAAAATCAGTCTCATCTATTTGAAAATTATCTAGATCATTGTACATTAATAATTGCGCTAATGCAATTTTTGATAATTCATAGCTGTTTTTTGCAATGATTAAATTTTGTTCATCTTTAGATAAATTTGCTTCAATTTCAAACAAATCTCCTTCAGGTATGACTCCATTTTTAAATTTCTCATTAGCAATATTTAGTTCTTCATATGATATTTTTACTTGAGAATTTTGAACTTCTAACTGTTCTTTATTAAAGAGAATTTGCAAATATGAATTTGCTACAATTAAGGATATATCCTCTTTCATGTGTTCAAGTTGATAATTTTTTGCTATTAAGTCTAAATTAGCTCTTTGAATTGTTCTTAAATTAGCTAATCCGTTGAACAAGTTAATATTCACACTCATGTTAACTGAAGAATTTTCAGTGGTTTGGTTTTCTAAGATCCCAGTTGTTATATTTTGGTTTAATCCTGTGTTCCAGCTATGATTACCAGTAATATTTAAATTAGGAAGGAAATTTCCAATTGCTATTTTTTTGTTTTCAACAGATGTTAACAAATCTAATGAGCTGTTTTTTATTGAAATATTTTTTTCAATCGCTATTTCAATACAATCATTTAATGAAAGTTTTTCTTGTCCATTTAATGATAAAGAGACAAGAAAAAGTGCTAGCACGATGAGAATGTCATTTATTTTTCTCCCCATCTTTTGATTTTGTTTGGTTTTGTTAAGTCCCATATTTTTATTTTATCATCTTTAGTAATACCTGAGATAATTTCAACATATATGCCGTCTGCTAAACCAAGTTTAATATCTCGTTTTTCAAATTTTTGAACATCTACCTCTATCTCAACAAATGGTTTCTTAGTTTTAAGGTCATACTGTATTACTGATTCAGATAAGGCATTAATATTTTCTCTTTTAGCAGTAATAATTGATGCATTGGCGCTATATCCAGCCCTAACAATATATTCATTGTCAATAAAAACTTCACCTTCAATTTTAAATTGAACAGCCCCTGATGTTTCAATTCCTTTAGGTGCTATAAATTTTAACTTAGCAGGATATGTTTTATTCTCAATAGCTGCAAGATTAACTTTAAGATCCATGCCTTCTTTTAACTTCCCTACTTCACCTTCATCAACCTTTCCTTCAAAAATCATAACATTTAAATCTGCAATAGTAGCAATGGTTGTTCCTGGGTTAAAGGTGTTAGCTTGAATTACTTGGTCGCCTTTTTTAACAGGAATCTCAAGAATTGTTCCAGTAACAGTTGCTCTAACATTTGTGTTTGTAACACTAGAACCATCAGAAGATCCTAATTTTATAATTTGTAAATCACTTTTTAAGTTTTTTAAATTTTGTTGCGCTTGACTGTATTCTAACTCAATACGATTGAATTCTTGTTCCGAAATAATACCTTTTGCAAATAATTTTTTATTTCTTAAAAACTCTATTTCAGTATTTTCTAAAACAATTTTAGCATTTTCTACTCTGCCCTCAGCATTATTTAATGCCTGCTCATCAGGAACAACTTTAATTTTTACCAGTAAATCGCCGGCTTTTACCTTATCTCCTTCCTGAACTAAAATTTTATCAACAATACCTGCAATTTGCGGCTTAATTTCAACTTCATCTTCAGGTATTACTTTTCCTGTAGCAACAATTTTTGTTTCAATTGAAGTTTTAATTAACTGTGTGGTTTCATACATTATAAGATCTTTTTTATTTGATTTTATAAAAAATACTGTCGAAAAGATTACTCCAAATATTATAAATACTAGTCCAAATTTTTTAATGTTTTTCATAGGTTTAATTTTTATTCATCTCTTAATGCATCTATAGGTTTTACACTTATTGCTTTTTCAGCTGGAATAAATCCAATTAAAGTACCTAGTCCGATCATCATTAGTAGTGCTGCAAAGATATAACTTAATGGAACTGTAGCGTTTGTAAAAGGAATATCTTCAAGGTTTTTAGTGGCCATATTTATTAAACTTAAAATTAAGGCCCCTAGAATTATTCCAACAACGCCTGCAATCAATGTTAGAAATATAGATTCTAAAATTATTTGTTTTCTTATATGATTTGGACTAGCTCCTATTGCTCTTCTAATTCCAATTTCTTTTGTTCTTTCTTTAACTGATATCAACAATATATTTCCAATACCAATTACACCGGCTAAAATTGTTGCTATTCCAATTATAATAGATATAAAAGAAAGTCCATTTGCAAAATTTTTTGCTTTATTAAAAAATGATCCTAAATTAAATGATCCAATAGCTCTGTTGTCTTCCGGGTGGACACGATGAGTATTTTTTAAAAAAAACTTTACTTTTTCTTCAACATCAACAATATCCACATTGTCATATCCTGCAATTAGAAGAAATCCAACCATATCACCTGTGTTATACAATCTTTTGAATGTTGAAAATGGAACATGAATATCCCCATCAGTGTTAAAACTGCCACCTCCCTCAGTTACAAATTTATGCACTCCAATTACTTTAAAATAAATTCCATTGATATTTATATATTTTCCAATAGGATTTTCTGCCTCTTTAAAAAGTTCTTTTTGCGTTCTTTCGCCAATTACACAGACTTTTCTCTCTAGGTTTATATCTAATTGATTAATAAATCTTCCTCCATCAAAAATATCTTTTTGTGACACAACTTTTAAAATAGGATAATCACCATATATATTATAGATTCCAGAAAGTGTTCCGTTCGATATATACGCTCCCTCTGAGCCAAAGTTCCCTTTTTGAATTCTAGGTGCAATGTATTGAATTTCTGGAATTACTTTTTTTAAATTTTCTACATCATTTAATTTAATATTCCAACTTCTTCCAATCTCAAAGCCAGCGTATGGAATACTAGTTTCTTGAGTCCAAACAAAGAGACTATTTGATGATATTCTTTCAAATCTTAGTTCAAAACCGTTATCAACACCCTTAGCTACTCCAGATAAAACAATATAAAGAAAAATACCCCATAAGACCCCAATAATTGTAATTACTGTACGTAGTTTATTCTGACTTATTGCGCCAAAAATTTCTTGCCAGGTATCTTTGTCAAAAAGTGTTTTCATTTATCTCGAAGAGCAACAATTGGTTTGATTTTGGCGGCTTTTCTAGCAGGTAAATATCCAGCTAGAGCTCCAAAGAAAATTAAAATAATTGTAGCCCACAAAGCATTATTTGTCTCTATATATGGGCTTGAAATAAAATACTTTTCCATCAATCTATCTCCAATACTGTTAATAATAATAAAAGCTAAAATTAGACCTATATATCCTGAAATCATAGTTATAAAGATAGATTCTTTAAGAATCATACCAATAATATTTTTTGGAGATGCGCCGATTGCTTTTCTAATACCAATTTCTTTTGTTCTTTCTTTAACTACAAATACCATAATGTTACTTATTCCAATTACTCCAGCGATAAGTGTTCCAATTCCAATAAACGATATTATAATTTTTAAAACGGAAGCAAATTTTCTAGAGTTTTCCTGTTCTTCACCTGTATTGCTTATATAAATGCCTCTATTATCCTTTGGAGAAATTATTTTTATGTTTTTAATAAAAGCATCTAATTCTTTTTCTAAAGTCAAAGATTGTTTATAACTCATGTTTTTATCAAATACAACAATTAACTGATCAATTTTGTCAGTGTTTTTCATTTTTTGTGCTGTAGTATAGGGAACATATAATTTTCTTTCTTCTCTATCTCCTCCTTCATCTTGAAAAACTCCAACAACTCTCCAGCTATTTCCATTTTCGTGAATGTATTTACCTAGAGCATTTTCATCTTTAAAAAGATCCTTTTCAACTAATCTTCCAATAACAGCATATTTAGTCTTGTTAGCCATATCACCTTCGTGTAAAAATCTACCTTTCATCATTATTGTCTTCTCTGCTTCTTTGTGACCTGGAGAGACTGCTCTAATTTGATAATTATTAGACTGTTGTTTATAAGAAAGCTGGGAGTAAAAAGAATTTCTAATTACAATGTCTTCTATTTTCTCTTTAAGATGTTTTTTTATTTTTTCTACATCATCATTTGTAAATGTTATTTGTCTATTTGATTCAAAGCCTCTATATGGGATAGTGGTTGTACTTGGATAAATGCGAATAGTGTTTACTTGATCATCTGTAAAAAACATGGCAAAACTTGTTTGTAATCCATTGCCAAGTCCAAACAGTATTACAAAAATTAATATTCCTAAAGCAACAGTAAAGCCTGATAAAAAGGTTCTTAGTTTATTTTTTTTAATGGTATCAAAAATTTCTTGCCAACTATCATTATTCAACATATTTTATTTTGTTTTTACATCTTTCATTATAACACCATCTTTTAGAGTAATGATTCTTTTACACATGTTAGCAATATCAACTTCATGTGTAACTACCAGAATAGTTTTACCATCAGCATTTATACTTTTAATTAAACCCATAACTTCTTCAGAAGTTGTTGAATCTAAAGCTCCGGTAGGTTCATCGGCGAGTAAAACTTTTGGGTTTGAAGCAAGAGCGCGAGCAATTGCAACTCTTTGCTTTTGTCCTCCTGATAGTTCGCTGGGAAGATGTTCCGACCAATCTTTTAAACCAACTTTATCCAAATATTCAATTGCAATATTTTGACGTTTTTTTCTACTAATTCCTTGGTAGTATAAAGGTAGAGCTATGTTTTCTTGTGCTGTTTTGTAATTAATAAGATTAAATGATTGAAATACAAATCCAAGAAATTGATTTCTGTATTTTGCAGCTGTTGTTTCATTTAAGTTATTAATTTTTACGCCGTCTAAATTATATGATCCAGAATCATAATTATCAAGCATCCCTATAATATTTAGTAAGGTTGATTTCCCTGATCCAGAAGACCCCATTATGGCAACTAATTCACCTTCATTTATTTTTAAATTAATACCTTTTAAAACATGTAAACTAGTATTTCCTATTGGATATGATTTGTTAAGTTCTCGTATATCAATCATAAAGTTTACTTTTTTTCTGTCCAATCTCCATGCTCTTTGATTAAATCAATTAAAGCACCGACAGCATCCTCTTCAGGAACATTTTTCTTAACAACAGCTTTTTCTTTATATAAAGTTATTTTTCCTGGACCTGTACCAACATAACCATAATCTGCATCTGCCATTTCTCCTGGACCATTTACTATACAACCCATTATTCCAATTTTTACACCTTTAAGATGGTCGGTAACATTTCTTATTTTAGCTGTTGTTGACTGAAGATCAAATAATGTTCTCCCACATGATGGGCATGAAATATATTCAGTTTTAGAAATTCGTGTTCTTGTAGCTTGAAGAATACCAAAAGCAAGAGAATTAACTTTTTGATTTGATGTGCAGTTTGGAGCATGAATGCAAACCCCATCTCCTAGACCATCTAGAAGTAATGCTCCTAAATTTGTAGAGGCAGAAAGTTGCAGTTGCTCATGAGACAAGTTTTTATATTTTCCGTTAATAATAACAGGTGTATTTAAATCATTATTAATAAGCTTAACAAAAACCCTTCTAAGTTCTGCCACTGTGTTTTTATTAAGGGAATCTAAAAATATTACCGCATTCTTGTCCGATTTTAATTTGTTTATAAGTCGGGTGTTTAAATTAGAAAAACAAATATTAATTATATTCATTTTACTAGATTTTTCAATTTCGCTCAAATATTCGTTTACAGAAAGCATAGGGAATCCTTTTTTATGCTTTTTCCAGCTGTTATAGTTATAGATTACACCTAAAGTCCCCGGAGTTTCAAAATTTAAATTATTGTCTCCTACAAATAAATAATCTGACGCCATTTCTGAAATATGCCATTTATCTAATGGAACAGAGTATTTATAGCCTAATGCAAATAATGTTGCAGGAGTTATTTTTTCTTTTTCAGAAAAATTTGCTAAAATTACAGGTGGGTTTTTCCCTCCAATATTTTGCACTTTGTTACTAATTCTTTTGCTATATTCAAAAGGATTTAGAGGATTTTTTTTGATTTTTTGAATAGGATCATGATGCTCAATATTGTTAAAGTGTGCAAGTAAATTATTAGCAACAGGCATTTCAAACTCAGGAGCCTCTGTTAAAGATACTCGAATTGTATCTCCAATCCCATCTGCTAAAAGAGCACCAATTCCAACTGCTGACTTAATTCTCCCATCTGCTCCTTCGCCAGCTTCAGTAACACCAAGATGTAATGGGTATGTCATTTTGTTCTTTATCATTTCATGAACTAAAAGTCTATATGCATGCACCATTACTCTTGTATTTGAGGCTTTCATAGAAAGTACAATATCATGATAATTTTCCTCTTTACATATCCTAAGGAACTCCATTGCCGACTCCACCATCCCTTTTGGTGTATCACCATATCTGCTTAAAATTCTGTCAGATAATGAACCGTGGTTAGTGCCAATTCTCATAGCAGTTTTATATTTTTTGCAAATTTGAATTAAAGGAATAAACTTTTCTCTAATTCTTTTAATTTCTTCTTGATATGATTCATCAGTATAATTTATTTCTTCGAATTTCTTTTTATCTGCGTAGTTTCCAGGATTAATCCTAACCTTTTCTACAATTTTTGCAGCTATTTCTGCAGCATTTGGGGTAAAATGAATATCAGCAACAATAGGAGTTGTATACCCTCTTTCACGTAACTTTTCTTTAATGTTTTCTAAATTTTCTGCTTCTTTTCTACTTGGAGCAGTGATTCTTACTAATTCGCAACCTGTTTTTATCATCCTAATTGACTCTTCAACCGTGGCTAATGTATCCATTGTATCAGTAATTGTCATTGATTGTATTCTTATAGGATTTTTTCCTCCAATTACTAATTTTCCAACTTTTACTTCATGTGTTTTAAATCTAGAATAACTAGTTAAAGAGTTACAATATTTTGTCATTGTTTGATAATTTTCTCAATTTTTTGAGAAGTTTTAGATTTAAGCTTTATAAAATACAGTCCTTTAGAAAAAGAGCTCATATCGATAGTTATATTTTGAACACCATGTTTGTGTTTTTTTGAGTAAATAGATCGGCCTAAATTATCATATATAATTATTTGTCCTTTTTCTAGAAATGTCCCTTTAATTGTTAGATTATTATAACTTGGATTAGGAAAAATATCGAAAGACATATTTCTGTTTGAACCAATATTCAAGCCATAGTCTCCAACTACAAATTCATGGTGAATAAAGGATCCAAAATCTAATTCAAAATCTTTAAACCAAGTATGATATGTCCATGGGGTTGCATTGGTGTCAACATAAGCATTTATTCTTCTTAATTTAAGCGCTCCTGCACCATCATTATTTGCCCAATAATCCATTCCGTCCTGATCTGAATCAATAATGTCAAGTGAATAACATCCAGGACTTAAACTGACTGTATCAGAAAAAGATTGACCTGCATTAAGGTTGATCCAAGAATAAATTGCGTTTCCTTGTGTGTCGTTAATCTTCCAAGATGTTTCACATATTCCAGTTGGAAGTCCATTATTTGTATTTGTTGATGCCCACAGTGTAAATTTAGCCGGATATTTAGGAGCAGGAGAAAATGTTGAACTAATTAAATTATTAAATAGGTATTCATCATTTGATGCATTTGGATTTTTAATTTCAACATAAAATTTATTTATTTTAGAATTGTTTTCATAAGTAACAACTTCTCCCATTGCTTTTCCTCCGGAAAAATCTATATTGTCCCACAATGATTTGTTAGCAGGAAGTTCAACTTCTTCTGTTTCTAAAAAGCTTAAATTTCCAGTCCACTCAAACACCTCTTTATTTATAGCGTCATTAATCCAGTATTCAATGATTAATGATGTTAGAGGAGTGCTTCCTGTGTTTTGTATAGTAATTTTGGGTTTTGTACAAATAGGGTTTTTTCTAGAGTAAAGAACATTGTCTGATGGAGAAATAATATTTGTAACTGAAGCATCTAAATTATGATTTGGTGGACCATAACTAATTAATTGGCTACTAACCCAATAATTAGAAGTTCCAGATGCAGTTGTTACTCCATAGTCAATACTATGGTTTTGACCAGGTGTAACAATGTCAGTTATATCAAGCTCTCTAACATCTGATGCTTGTCCAGGACACCAGCCAGCCCTGTCTGCAAGCCAAGTACCTCCTTGTGGATATACAGGGTTTTCAGAACACTCAGTCCAGACTTGCCATAAATCTGTATATTGAGCGCTATTGTCAATGTTAATATAATGGTTTCTAGGGACAAATTCTCCTTCTTGCCCATGTCCAGTTACTACAGTTTTTATTTTATATGCTGAAGCGGTTGGATTTAAATTCATACTTCTAGGCTCAAAAAAAGAATTATTTAATATTGAGTTATATCCCTTAGATTGTGGCCTCCATATTTGTTGAGTGTTAATTATATCTCTTGTAGGCGTTCCAACAATAAATAAAAATTTAATATCCATGTCTTCTTGCCATTGACCTCCGCCACTAACTGTAATTCTTTTTGGGCCTTTAAATACAGGAGCATAATCAGTCAAATCAAAATACCAAGTTTTACCCTCGGGTCCAAGGTCTAAGCCAATGCCGTAGGGAGTAACAAAAGACATAATTTGAAAAGCCATTGGATATCTTTTGTAATAAGATAACTCTAAAATATTAATTGTTTCAGAAAGTAAGATTGTATCAATATTTATGATACTTCCACTTGTATCATACGTGTAGCTATATGGTGTGCTCCAAATAATATTAGTTGAAATGGTATCTATAAGATCATTCATTAATGTTCCTGGATTTGAAATAATTCCAAACTCCAAAATAGTGTCGGCAGGCAAAATAACAGAGTCAAGGTATAAACCTAATAATGAATCGTATGTGTAATAGTAATTATAGACAGGATTTGAAGTGAAATTAAATACAGATCCGCTAAAATTATTTATTTCATGACTAGAAACTTTGTTTAAAATTGAATCTATTCTAGTAGAATCATGAATATATGTGTGACAACTATAGTCCCATTCCCCACATGCAACATTATTTCCTCCCGAAGTGTTAACTTGTCCATTTTTACACCTCATGCTATATGACATTATAATTTTTTCAAAAGTTAAATTTGGATTATTTGGGAAATGAGCAATCGTGTCTCTTGGAGGACCCCAAGCTTGGCCATAGGTCATGCCATAATCAAATGTTTGAACAACAATTGTGTCTCCAGTATTTTGAGATGAAAGATTAAAAAAAAATAGAAATGAAATGAAGATAATTAATTTTGTGTTTCTCATTATTAAATAATTTAATTTAAATCTTGTTTGAAATCAGAAACTCCTCCAGAAACAATCAGTTTCATTATTTCACTTGAAGGAGCATCAATCGGAGTAATATTTTTCACATCAACAACAAATAAATTACCAGAAAAATTATATGAATGAGGAATATATACGAGAATTCTTTTTTCATTAATGTTTAAGGATTGCAAATCTTTATTTGTTATAAACCCTATTCTTTCAACAGAAGAATTGTCAAAAATCTTTACAAATACAGCTTGTTTAAATCCTTTTTTTTGACCAACAAAAGTTTTTGTTAAATCTTTGACAGAAGAATAAATAGTTTTTAATAATGGAGCTTTGTCTAGAATTCTTGAAAATATTACTTTAAAAGGAGAAGCAATAATACTTGAACTTAGTCTACCAATTAATGTGATTGTAATAAATAAAAAAAGTATGTTTAGCAAATCATTACTAAACGGGCCTATTTTACCAATGTTTTTATATAAATATATAATCAATGCGGCAGAGACTCCAATTGGAACAATAAATATAAGCCCTTGAAGAAAGTAGTTTATAATTTTTTTCATTTTGATTTAAACCTTTCTATTTTTTTTAAGTCATAAAAATAATAATCTTTAAAAAACTAACTTATGAAAAAATCAATTTTTAGCATTTTATTTCTAATTTCAATTTTTATGATAACTGAATTAAATGCTCAAGTTAAAGTAAAAACTAGAGGAAATACAACTAAAGTTAAAGTAAAAAGTAATAATCGAAAAGTTGTAAAGTCAAACAATAGATCTGTAAAATCAAATTCTAATAGAGTAATTAAATCTAATAAACCTCGAGACAGAGTAATAAGATCCAATCGAAACAGAGTGGTTATTTCAAAGCCAATTAGACCAAAAAAACGAGTAGTAAGACCAAATTATATTAAAAGAGGGTTTTTTTGGATAGAAGGATATTGGAAATGGAGCCTTTTTTATGGAAAATATATTTGGGTTGAAGGTCGATGGGAGAGAGAAAGGCCAGGATATTTTTGGGTTCCTGGATTTTGGGAAATTTCACCAGGTGGCTTTTATTGGGTAGAAGGATATTGGGGATACTAAATTGCTATTAGTTTTTATAATTTTCTGTTGAAAAGTATTGTTTAGCTTGATAATAATTAGAAAAGTTCATTTGTACTTTTGATATAAAAAAGTATGTTAAAACAAATAGGTTTTTATTTAATGTTATTAGCTGTTTACAGTGGATGTGTAACATCTAAAATTCACAACACATTACTTTCAGATTTTGAACAAAAACAAAATGAGTCTAAAGGCCAGGCAATAAAAATTATAGATTTAAAGGCAGAAGCTCAAGAGCAAAATAAAAAAATTGAAAATTTAAAATTGGAATTAGAAGGGTTGAAAAAGGACTCTATACAAAATGGTAGTGCTCTTAATGCAATTAAACTAAAATATGATGAATTAAGCTCTACATATGATATCCTTGCGTCCAAGAATAGTAGGCTAATAAATCAAAAGGCAAAAGAAACCAAAAAATTATTAGATGATTTAGAGAAAGCTCAATTAGATTTGCTGTCTCAAGAAGATCAATTAAATACTACTTTAGCTTCTCTTGATGCAAAAAAAAATGAGCTAGAAAATGCTAGCTATAATTTAGACCAAAGATCAAAGAAGGTTGCTGAATTAGAGTCAATAATTAATAAAAAAGACTTATTAGTAACAGGATTGAAAAATAGCATTTCCAAAGCATTAATAGGACTTGAAGGAGATGGCCTTTCTGTAGTTCAAAAAAAGGGAAAAGTATATATTTCAGTAGAAGAGAATCTTTTATTTGCGTCTGGTAAGTATGAGCTCAATTCAAATGGAGTTTCTGCTCTAAATAAATTAGGAGCAATTATTGCTGAACAAAAAGATTTGCAAATATTAATTGAGGGACATACAGACAGTATTCCTTTTAGTGGAAAAGGAATAATAAAAGATAATTGGGACTTAAGCGTCATGAGAGCTACAAGTGTTGTAAAAGTATTGATAAAAAACCAAAAACTAAATCCCTCTCAATTAATTGCAGCCGGAAGAGCTGAATATGCTCCTTTAAGTTCCAACGCAACAACTCAGGGGAGACAGCAAAACAGAAGGATTGAAATGATACTTTCACCAAATTTAGATGATTTGTTTGAATTATTGAAATAAAATTTTTTAGACATGAATAAAAATATTTTTGGCGAAAAATTAATTACATGTAGTGATAGCCCATTAACTGGTTTTTTTAGAAATGGATGTTGTGATACTGATGATTCTGATGCTGGAATGCATACAGTGTGTGTTATTGTTGATCAAGATTTTTTATCATTTTCTAAGGCTGTTGGGAATGACTTAACAACCCCTTTGCCGCAATATGGATTTGAAGGCTTAAATGTTGGTGATAAATGGTGTTTATGCGCACTTAGATGGAAGGAAGCTCTTATTAATAATGTAGCTCCTAAAGTAATTTTAGAAGCTACAAATGAAAAAACTTTAGAAGTTGTTAGTATGGAAGATTTATTAAAGTATTCTTTTAAAGAATAAGATTTTTATACTATGAAAAAGAATTTATTTTTTTGTTGTTATTTTTTTTTTTCATTTCTTTTTGTGTCCTCACAAACTTATCATTCAATATTATTGGATCATCCAGAATGGCATTTAACTTCTTGCAATAATGGTTGCGTGACAGATATTTATTCATTAAGCGGAGATACAGTTTACAATAATCAATCATATAAAGTGCTTGATGGGTTTCACTATATTTCTAAGACATTTTGGTTAAGAGAAGAAGAAACAGAAAAAAAAGTCTATATGTCATATGAGATGAATTTTGAAAGAAAAGAAGTATTATTATATGACTTTTCTATGTTAGAAGGAGATACAATAAATATTTCTAATCCTATTGCCCCATTTACTTCAAACCCTGGGCCATTTATTGTGGATTCAATTGAATATATTATTTTAGATAATGGCAGTTCTAGAAAGGTTATGTTTTTATCAAGCATCGCTACAGTTAATGAAAATCCTGTGTGGATCGAAGGAATTGGTTCATTAAGTTTAATAAATGCTCCTGGAGGAACTCCAAATATAAATGGTGCTGGAAAGCTGAGTTGCTTTTTTAAAAATGGCAGTTTAATTTACTCACAATTAGATTCTATAGTATCATGCTCAAGTATTTTAGGAGATATAAATGAAAATAAAAAAACAGATAAAAAAAGACTGATTAAAAAAATAGACTTACTAGGCAGGCAATCAACAAAATCAAATCAGTTAAATTTTTATATTTATGACAACGGGAGGGTTGAAAAAAGAATTTCTATTAAAAATTAGTAGGATTTATTCTCTTATAAAAGTTCCGTTTACAGTTTTCCCTTTTCGATTTTTTATTTCGTTCCAAGCAGCTTGTAAGCAATCTTTAGGTTCAAGATCTAGCTGATAGCATAATATTATTAAAGTTACAAAACTGTCGCCTAGACCATCAATAAGCTCTTTATTATTTTTCTTTAATAAAGCTCCTGCTGTTTCTCCTATTTCCTCTAAAACTTTTAACATTTGAGCCTTGCTGTTTTCTTTTTTTAGTAGATTTTTTTGATCAGCCCAAACTCTTACATTTTCAATTAATTTGTCCATGATTTTTTCGGCTAAATTAGTAAAATTATAAAGAAGAGTATTTTAGTTTTATTATAAAAATAAGTAATGTCAAAGATAAAAAATTTTGATAAATTTTTTATCAGACTCTAACATTTAAAATATTAACATATGATAAAAAAGGGTTGTGTTTTTACAAATCTTTTTGTTAAATTTGGAGTGTTAATTTAAAATAATAAAATATGAAATCTATTTTTTCTCTTTTGGTTGTAATGTGTTTAGGTATATTTTCCTTTTCTCAAACTGTAGATGTCACATTTCGAGTTGACATGCAATATCAAAATGTTTCCCCAGGTGGAGTTTACTTAGCTGGCTCTATGCAAGGCTGGAGTACTAGCTCTACACCATTGTCTAATCCTAATGGAGATAATATATGGGAGGTTACGCTCACATTAAATACTGGTTGGTACTATGAGTATAAATTTATTAATGGTAATCAATGGGGTTTTGATGAAATTCTTCCGGCATGGGAGTGGTGTCAAAGTAATGGAAATAGGTATGTCACAGCTAATGGCACATCAAGCTATAGCTTAGATCCTTACGTATTTGGATCTTGTAATGTTGTAGCGGTTATGGGCTGTACAGATCCAACCGCACAAAATTACAATGCCCAAGCTACAAATGATGATGGTAGTTGTATTGCGTTTTCATGCTCAACCCCAACTAACTTACAATTACAAAGCACGGATGATACAAAAGCATGGATTGAGTGGGACGAGGTTAGTACTAACGTAGATAGTGTTAATTACTATAAAATTTTATATCGAGAGGTGGGAGATACCTCTTGGCTTATAAAGCAAAAAAATTATGATGGTAATCAAAGCCCATTAGTAAGAACACGATTACAGTTTTTATCTCCAAGCTCTCAATATGAAATGAAAATTAAAGCAGTTTATAACTCAGGTTGTTCTTCGGACTTTTCTCCTATAAGTTATTTTAATACTTTGTCCGAGTGTCCGAATGTAATAAATTTAGCGGTTACTTCTCCTAATTCAACAAGAGCTACTTTTTCTTGGGACACATCGGGAGTTTATAGCTTTGTTAGGATTAAAACAAGAATAGACGCAGCGGGCACTAATTGGATTAATGTTGGTGGTTTTGGAGTCCCTTATGGCACATTAAGTAAAAATAAAAATGGTTTAATTGCTGGTGAATCTTACAGGGCACAAGCTAGAACATGGTGTAATCCAAATGGAGGGTCATATAAGTCCCCATCATGGTCTCCATTAATCTTTTGGACACAACCAATATCATCAAACAGATTGTCTAATGGGTTGACCTTGGAGAATTTAACAGTGTATCCAAATCCTTCTAAGGATAATGTTAATGTTAGTTTTACTTCAGAAGATGTAAAAGATTGTGAAATTAAATTGTTTAATAATATGGGCGAACTAGTGTATTTCTCTAAACATAAAATAGTTGGTGAGTTCACTAAACAAATTGAATTGTCAAATTATTCTAAAGGGTTTTATTTCTTTAAAATAACATTAGGAGGAGAAGAGTTTAGCAGGAAAGTTATTGTTCAGTAGTAAGTTTTTTTAAAGAACTATATATTTTAACATTGATAGGTAATGAGAAGTTTGATTTTTTTGATTTTATGTTTTTTTACAATTAGTTTCAAGGCACAAACAGTTGATGTTACTTTTAGAGTTGACATGCAATTTGAAATAGTTTCCTTAAACGGGGTACATTTAGCAGGGTCAATGCAAGGCTGGAATACAGTAGCGACCCCAATGAACAATCCTAATGGAGACAATGTGTGGGAGGTGACACTTTCTTTAGACACAGGATCATATTATGAGTACAAGTTTATTAATGGAAATGCATGGGGTTCTGATGAAATTCTTGCTTCATGGGAATGGTGTCAAGTTAACGGAAATAGGTCCCATACTGTTGGAAACACTAGCTATGATTTAGACCCTTATGTATTTGGATCGTGTAATGTTTTAGTTGTTTATGGTTGTATGGATTCAACAGCACAGAATTATAACCCTCAAGCAACAAATGAAGACAGCAGTTGTGTATATTCATTTTTAGGATGTACCGATTCGTTATCTTGTAATTATAATCCTCAAGCAATAATTGATGATAGTTCTTGTTACTACTTTGAAATTGATTTAGGCAATGACACTATAATTTGTAGTATGTCAACTTTAAATTTAGGAGTAGCAGGTAATTATTCTTACCTCTGGAACACATCTGATACAACACCAATAATTTCTATTAATAGTGCTGGAAATTATAGTGTTCAAATCGTAGATTCGTTGGGTTGTGAATTCAGAGATAGTATAAATATATATTATTCCCCTATCCCTTATGTTGATATTGGAAATGACCAATCAATATGCAATACAGGAGATACTATTGTTTTAGATGCAGGAAATAACTGGACTTCATATATATGGTCTGACAGCTCTATTAATCAAACACTTATTGTTTACTCAAGTGGTTTATATTCAGTTGTAGTAACAGATAGCCTAGGATGTCAAGGAAATGATTATGTAAATATCACTTCTGATTCATTGCCAACATCATCTTTTACATATTCTATTAATGGATCAACAGTTAATTTTGTTAATCTTTCTATTAACGCCAAAACATATTTATGGGATTTTTATTCAGATGGAAGTTTTATAGATACTTCATCTGGTAATGTTGAATTTAATTATCAAAACAACGGATTATTTAATGTTTCTTTGATTGCTTCTAATTCTTGTGGATCAGATACTATGATGGCTAGTATTGAAATTATAAGTGCCAATATAGTTGAACATGAAATTGAATATCAGATTTATCCAAATCCATGTGCTGAATTGTTTTACATTTCATTTAATAAAAAATCTAATAATAAGCTTATTATTACTGACTTATTAGGTAAAATTTATTTTGAAGATAATTTAGAAGAAAGGGACAATAAGATAGAAGTGTCTTCTTTTCCTAAAGGAATCTATTTGATAAATGTATTAGATGAGACAATAAAAAAATATAAATTAATTATAAACTAGATATACTATGAGACTATTTTCTAACATGTTATTTTTATTAGTTATTTTAAGTTCTGAAATTTTGTTTTCTCAAGCTACATTTATCAGAATGGAATTAGACGTAAAAAAAATGCTTAATCCTTCATGTAATTTAAACATGGGGGTTGTTGATTCTAATAGAATATATGTTCATTTAGGATTATGTACATGTCATGAGCAAACTCCTTTTGGTCCGGAAACAAGAAATTGTACAGACGCTACTCAAAATGAATTGTTTTGTACTACTCAAATCACTCCATTCCAGTCAAGGGTTTGGCAACATGTTGTTGGTAATTGGGGTACAACCCCACAAGATGACGGTGTAGGTTTGATGACATATGAAGGGGATAGTATCTGGTCTTTAGAATTTATAGTTGAAGACTACTTTTCAGATTTAAGTCTAGTTCAAGACACGGCTTTTGGAAATGATTCTTCAATTGCCTTTCAATCAGGTCTTATACCATATACTATTGGAGTAGTTTTTAGAAGTAAAGATGGTTTTTACTCTGGAAGAGATAATGGTTGTAATGATATATTTATAACAGGATTACAAAGCGGAAATCCACAAGTTATACAAAGCACTGATCTTAGTGTTTATGAGGCAATTACTTTAAATATGAATATTTTGAGTGTTGATGAAATAAATGATATTCGTTCGGTTAAAATTTATCCTAACCCAATCACCAATCACGCAAGTATTAGATTCTCATTACAAAATCATGAAAAGAATGTTGAGGTGAATATTTATAATATAATTGGAAAAAGAGTTTTTCAGCTATTTAACGGTGAAATGCATTCTGGAAATCATGAATTAAGGTGGGATGGAATGTTAAATAAAAAAGAACTTGCAAGTGGTAGCTATTTCCTTGAAATCAAAACAAAGACCTCGTCAGTAAATAAGAAGATAATTATTAATTAATTATGAGATTTTTTTTAATTTTTACTTTAGCGTTATTTAATTTAAATACCTTTTGTCAAGTATTTTCTTGGCTTCCTGAATATCCTTCAATAAATGATACAGTAATCATAACATATAATCCCTCACTTGGAAATGGAGCGCTTATGAACACAAGTAATATTTATGCGCATACAGGAGTAATTAATAAATATTCGTCTAGCCATAAAGATTGGAAAAATGTTCCAATTGAATGGCATGAAGGAGGTGATTCTAGTATACAATTAACACAAATAGGCTCAAACTTGTTTCAAATTAAATTTAAAATAAAATCATTTTATAATGTCACAAATCCCGACAAGGTAAGTCGGCTAAATTTCATATTTAGAAACGATAATGGATCTATTTCTGGAACTAATTTAGACGGAACAGAATTTTCTATTCCAATTTTTGAGGATCAAGATATAATTCGCTTTACATCACCATTAGATTTTCCAATAATTAGAAGTTTTGGAGAGGATATTAATGTTAAAATATTTTCAAAACAAAATGGGATGATTAATCTATTTCACAATGGTCAGTTAGTTGCTCAAAATTATGGAGATTCTTTATCATTTAACTTTGTTACTCAAACATATGGAAAGAATTTTTTCCACTACGAAATGCAATCATTAGGAAACACTTATATTGATTCATTTTTTTACATTGTGGAACAACCACAAGTCATTGCTGATCCTCCTCAAAACACCTTAAATGGAATTAATTATCTAAATGATAGTACAATAGTTCTAGTGTTAGAAGCGCCATTTAAGGATTTTGTTTACGTAATAGGAGATTGGAATAGTTGGGAGCTAGATCCAAGTTTTAAAATGAATAAGTCAATAAATGGAGAAAAGTATTGGTTAGAAATAAATAATTTAATGCCAAATATAGAATATAGATTTCAATATTTTGTAGATGCTGAAATTAAAATTGCTGATCCATACTCTAGAAAGATTATTTCTGAATACGATCAGTTTATCCCTAATTCCATATATCCAGGACTAATTTCCTACCCAAATAAAACAACGCATGCGGTTTCAGTAGTTGAAACAAATAAACAAGAATATGTTTGGAATAACAACAATTTTGTGAAACCAGACAATAGAGATTTAGTTATTTATGAATTATTAATTCGTGATTTTTCTTTTAGATCTGACTATCAAACAGTAATTGACTCATTACCTCATTTAAAATCATTAGGCATCAACGCTATAGAATTGATGCCAATAATAGAATTTGACGGATTACTTTCTTGGGGGTATGCTCCAACATATTTTTTTGCAGCTGAGAAATTTTATGGTCCAGAAGAATCACTCAAAGCTTTAATAGACTCCTGTCATTCAAACGGGATTGCTGTGATAATGGATATTGTATTTAATCATGCTTTTCAACCAAATCCATGGTTACGCTTATATTACGACAAGGCTAGAGACATGGCTACCAATCAAAGCCCTTGGTTTAATCCGGAAGCTAAACACCCATTTAATGTTGGGTATGATTTTAATCATTCATCTCAATTAGTCCATAATATGATCGATAGTGTATTAGACTACTGGACTTCAGAATTTAAGTTTGACGGTTATAGATTTGATTTATCAAAAGGGTTTACTCAATTTAATTCTCTTGGAAATGTAGCCTTATGGAGTAATTATGATTTGGATAGGATTAATAATATTAAAAGAATAACAACAAATTTATGGAACAAACATCCAGGTACGTATGTTATTTTAGAACATTTTGCAGATAACTCTGAGGAACTTGAGTTGTCTTCCCACGGTTGTATGCTTTGGGGTAAAGCACATAGTCAATATAATGAGTCTACAATGGGATATGTAGGCAATGGGGGCGATGATTTTGAGTGGCACGTATCCAAAAATGAACGTGGATGGACATTTCATAATTTAGTTGGATTTATGGAAAGTCATGATGAAGAAAGATTAATGTATAACAATCTTTTATACGCTAATGCTACCCCAACATATGATATTAAAACAAAAATCAATTCATTAAAAAGAATGGGTCAGGCCGCCGCTTTCTTTTTTACAGTTCCAGGACCTAAAATGATGTGGCAATTTGGGGAGTTTGGTTATGATTATTCGATTAATTTTCCATCAAATACAGAAGAGTCTAGAACATCTCCTAAACCTGTAAAATGGGATTATAAAGAAGAGTATTACAGATATAATTTATTTTTAGAGTATGCAGCTTTGATTAGATTAAAAACAAATTATTCAGCATTTAGAACTTCCAATTACAGAATGGAAACATGGGGTGCCCAAAAACAAATATATATCGACGATTCTCAGATGAATGCCACAATAATTGGAAATTTTAATGTAGTTGGTGAAGACACATATACAGGATTTCAGCATACAGGCATGTGGTATGATTATATAACAGGTGATAGTATAGATGTTTCCAATGTAAATATGACAATTTATTTAAATCCAGGAGAATGGAGGATATTTACAGACCAATTACTTGAAAAACCTGACATGACTAATCCTATTGACACATCATCTGTATTATCAACAAAAACAAATGTTAGTCAACAATATTCAGTATTCCCAAATCCATTTAAGCAAAAAGTTACAATTTCATTTGAATGTGATGGTTACGCAGAATTAGAGATATTTGATTGCTTAGGTAAAAAAATATATACAGATACAAAATACTGTATCAGTTCTAAAAATAATTTTATTTGGAATGGAAAATCTAGCAATGGTCAAGATATTAATAGCCAATATTACTTTTTTTCTATTAAAACCAACAAAGATGTTATTAAGGGAAAAATATGCTCATTTTAAATGATTAAAGGATTAATTTTTGATTTAGACGGAGTTATCGTAGATACAGCTCATTACCATTACTTATCTTGGAGGGAAATATCAAGAGATTTAAATATTGATTTTACTATAAATGACAATGAAAATTTAAAAGGAGTCAGTAGGATTGACTCTTTAAATTATATTTTAAAATTGGGAGGGCTCTCTTTTAATACACAAGAAAAAAACATTTTGTTAGATAAAAAAAATAATATATATAAACACTCAATTAGTTCTTTGGGAAAAAAAAATATTTTAAAAGGAGTAGAAAAAATTTTGCTAAAAGCTAAGGAAAAAAAAATGCTTTTAGCTGTAGGTTCTTCCTCAAAAAATGCTAAAATGATTATAGAAAAACTTAATTTAACACATTTATTTCAAGCTGTTGTAGATGGAACAATGGTAAAAAAAACAAAGCCTGATCCTGAAGTCTTTTTAAAAGCTGCAAAAAAAATGAATTTAAAAGCTAGTGAATGTATAGTTTTTGAAGATGCTGAAAGTGGAGTGATAGCGGCAAAAAAAGGAGGGTTTCATGTAGTTTCTGTTGGAAATATAAATATCTGCAATATTGGAGATGTATATGTAGAAAGTTTGGAAGATTTTAATTTAGATTATTATGCAAAATATTTTTGATATTGATGAGTGGAAAATAATTGAAACTAACTTTGACCCCAAAAAACAATTAGCCGCCGAAAGTATATTTAGTATTGGCAATGGGGCTTTTGGTCAAAGAGCAAATTTTGAAGAAAGCTATACCGGTGAAAGTTTACAAGGGTCGTATGTTGGAGGTGTTTATTACCCAGACAAAACAAGAGTTGGTTGGTGGAAGAATGGTTATCCAGAGTATTTTGCAAAAGTTTTAAATTCATGTAATTGGATAGGTATAGATATTGAAGTTGATAGTGAAAAGCTTGATTTAGCCACTATTCAAGTTAAACACTTCTATAGAGAGTTAGATATGCGTAATGGCACATTGACTAGAGAAGTCACATGTGAATTAAAAAATGGAAAAATTATTCAAATAAAATCGACTAGATTTTGTTCTATGAACGATGACGAAATAGGAGCTGTTTCTTATTGTATTAAACCAATTAATTTTAGTGGTAATGTTACTTTTATCCCATATTTAGACTTCAATGTAAGAAATTCTGATTCAAATTATAATGAGTTTTTTTGGAAAGAAATTAATAAAAAATCAAGCACAAGTGAAAGTTTTATTTCGGCAGTTACAAAGAAGTCAGATTTTAATGTTGTGGTAGCATTTAATTATACGATCTCTAAAGATGGGGAACACTTAAATGTCAATTCTACTAAGTTAGAAAATAGACTTTATGTGGCTAATAAATTTGAAGTTTTGATTGAGCAAGGATCTGAATATATTCTTGAAAAATATGTAACGGTTATTTCTAGTCTAAATCACGAAAAAAATTTAGAGTCTATAGCAGTTAACAAAGCTATTCAATCAAAAAAAAATACTTTTCATAAATTATTAAATAATCATATTAAATCATGGCATTCAATTTGGGACAATGCTGATGTAAAGATTGAAGGAGATTTAAAATCTCAACAAGCAATAAGGTTTAATATATTTCAATTATACCAAACTTATACAGGAAATAATGCAAAATTAAATATTGGTCCCAAAGGATTTACAGGTGAAAAATACGGAGGAGCTACTTATTGGGATACTGAAGCATTTTGTTTTCCATTTTTTTTAAAAACATCACCAAAAAAAGTTGCGAAACAATTATTAATTTATAGATATAATCATTTAAAAAAAGCAATTTTAAATGCTGAAAAGCTAGGCTTTCATAGTGGAGCGGCTTTATATCCCATGGTGACAATGAATGGGGAAGAATGTCATAA
>MDSV01045810.1_pt1 | contig 31939 bp, 36 predicted proteins | sample 810851 | NCBI WGS metagenome assembly MDSV01 (sample SAMN05326640, study PRJNA326480) | marine metagenome | isolation source: seawater | place: Atlantic Ocean: North East | collected 2012 | reverse complement strand
TCAGTTAAAAGAGATGTTAGTTGATTATGTTGGAGAAAAGCACACTCCGGAAAATGAAGAAGTGACAGTTGGGATGATTGTGGAAACTTTGGCAGAAGAATTTCCAGAGTTTTTGATGGTTGTTGCAGAAGAAAACTGGATCAGAGGATATCATCAAGCTATGCATGATGTTACTGAGGGAGAAAGACTGTCTAAGTTAGAAACCCAAGAAAGTGAGTGAAGAATACATCAAGAATAGTTCAAAATCTTTCAAGCACTCTTTTAAAGAAAGAAGCTTGGGAAACATACAAGTTTTTATAAAAGATTACTTGCCAAGCTCATTTGATTTAGATTTAGTGTTTAGAGAGTTGAAAGACAAAGTGCCTTATAAGTTCTTAAAAAATATAGACTATATATTCATTGGACAATTTGAAGATTTGATAAAAACAAGCACCCAGGCTAAATACTTAGAAGGAGCCATTTATATTACCAATGAGCAAGACACAGAGCAAGATATGACAGATGATTTAGTACACGAAGTCGCTCATTCTGTTGAGGAAGAAGAATTCTTGTCGATATATTCAGATGGGTCATTGGAGTCTGAGTTTTTAGGAAAAAGAGAAAGATTGTTTCACCTACTAGATACAGAGGGCTTGAATGTTGATTATACTGAATATAAAAGCCCTGAGTATTCAAGAAATTTTGATGATCATTTATACTTTGAGATTGGGTATCCGTACTTAACAAGTATAAGTGTCAACTTGTTTTACTCTCCATATGCGATAACGTCTTTAAGAGAATATTTCGCAAATGGGTTTGAGGCTTATTATTATCATAGAGACTACCAAAGACTGTCGCTTGTTAGTCCTGTGTTGTTCTCAAAATTAGAAGAACTTAATGAAGAAAAGGAGAATTAGGATGCTTAAAATAAAAGAAAACACAAAAGAGAAGCTTGTTGTATCTTGTACAATACCGCCAAAAAAATATGGAACAGATAAGGATGTGCATATTGACTTATCAAATATTATAACTTATGTGGTAGACCAAAACATAGTGCTTGGTGATGGTCGGTGGACAAAAGTTGCAACACTATACAATTACACAAATAATCCAAAATTAACAGAAGATTTTGTTTTTATTAGAACCGAAGAAGAAAAAAGCTTGACTGAAGAGCTTACTTCTGTTATTATTGAGTCTGATATCAAAGGTATAAACATAAAACCAAAGAGAAGGACAAGAAGAAGTGCAAGGGGTTCAAGAAATACAACAGGCGAAACAATCCTCAAAGAAGATTAGCTTTTCAGAATTAAAGATATGGAATGATTGTGCATTCAAACATAAATTAGTATATATTGATAAAATTAAAGGATTTCAAGGAAACGAGTACACCGCTTTTGGTTCAGCAGTGCATTATGTTTGTGAGGCTTTAGTGCAAAATGAAACTGCTAACGGTCTCAAGATATTTAAAGATAAATTTGTAAAGGAAATAAAAGCCCTACCGTCCAGCTTAAAAATAAATAAAAAGCTGGTTCTAGATATGAAATCTCAAGGCGAAAATCTGATTGAATATATTATACCAGCTCTAAAGGAAAACTTTGGTAAATACGAGGTTGTATCAATCGAGGAGTTGCTTTTTGAGGAAATGGACCTCATACAAGACGATTTTAACTTTAAAGGTTTTATCGACTTAGTTATAAAGACAGAAGATGGAAAATATCACGTAATCGATTGGAAGACATGTTCATGGGGTTGGGATATGAAAAAGAAGTCAGACCCTATGGTGGTTTATCAGTTAAGTTATTACAAAAACTTTTTTGCAAAGAAACACAATATAGATCCTGATGATATTGAAACATATTTCGCGCTCCTTAAGAGAACTGCAAAGAAGAATAAAGTAGAGATATTTAGAGTCACAAATGGTAAAAGAAGAATAACAAACGCAATGGATCTATTATTTAAAGCCGTTACCCATATTAATGCTAAAAACTTTATAAAAAATAAGTTATCATGCAACAGGTGCGAATTCTATAAAACTTCCCATTGCCCATAAGGAAATTATACATGAAAAAACATAAAATATTTATTATAGCTGACAGTCCCTTGGCACCCTCTGGTGTTGCTGGTCAAACAAGATACATGATCGAGGGTCTGTTGAAAACAGGCAAATATAAGTTTGTTTGCTTTGGAGGTGCGATTAAGCACCCGGACTACACTCCAATACAGGTAGACCCATACGGAGAAGATTGGAAGATATACCCGGTAGATGGGTATGGAAACCCAGACCAAGTTAGGTCCTGCTTGCAGGCAGAAAAGCCAGATGCTATGTGGATAATGACAGATCCTAGATTTTATACTTGGTTGTGGTCGATGGAAAACGAAATAAGAGCAGTTGTGCCATTGATCTATTATCACGTTTGGGATAATTACCCTTATCCAATGTTTAACAGAGATTATTATATGTCTAATGATTTTGTAGCAACTATCAGTAAGCTTACTGACGATATAGTTGCAAATGTGGCACCAGAAGTGGAACGAGAACGGGTACCACACACTGTTAATACAAATATATTTAAGAAGTATGATGATGATGTGATAAATGAATTTTTGGTTCAAAATGGGCTAGCAAAAAACAAAGAGTCAAAGAAGTTCACGTTTTTTTGGAACAACAGAAACGCAAGAAGAAAGCAGTCTGGTTCTGTGATGTGGTGGTTTTCCGAATTTTTAGATAGAGTTGGTAGAGATAAAGCTCGTCTTATAATGCACACTGAGCCAAAAGACCCTAACGGGCAAGACTTAGAAGCTATCATGAACCAAGTGGGATTAGACACTGGTGAAGTGCTCATATCTGTCAAGAAGGTTTCACTAGAAGAATTGGCTCTATTATACAATACATCTGATTGTACTATTAATATTTCTGATGCCGAGGGTTTTGGTTTGGCAACATTAGAATCACTAGCATGCGAGGTGCCCATAGTTGTTAATATGACTGGTGGCTTGCAAGAACAGGTAACAGATGGAGAGAAGTGGTTTGGTAAAGGTATCGAACCTAGCTCCAAGGCAGTTATCGGCTCGCAAGAAGTGCCATATATATATGAAGATAGAATAAGTAAGGAAGATTTTTTAAATTCTTTGGAAGAGATATATAATGCTTCTGAAGAAGAGAGGCAGTTGATGGGCAAGCAAGGTCGTCAACATGTTTTAGATAATTATGGTTTCGATGACTACGTTAAGCAATGGGACAATGTCTTGTCTGGTGTTGTTGAGCGTCATGGTTCTTGGGAGACTAGAAAATATAAAAGTTGGGAGTTTATGAAATTATCATGAGAAGAAAAGTTTTAGTAGAAGGTCCTATACTAACTCAGTCTGGTTACGGAGAGCATGCCAGGTTGGTGCTTAGGGCTCTTAAGCAGAGAGAAGATGTACTGGACATTTATATAAGTCCTTTAAATTGGGGAAGTACCTCATGGATCATCAAGGATTCAGAAGAAAATGAATGGTTAAAGTCGTTGATGGCAAAAGATTCAAATGGTGCAAAATTCGATATACACATCCATGTTGGTATACCTAATGAATTTACCGCGAAGGCTCCACATTCAGTTTGTGTGACAGCAGGAATTGAGACAACAAAGGTTTCTCCATCCTGGATTCAAAAGACTCATGAAATGAGTCAACTCATTGTTCCTTCTGAGTTTTCAAAGTGGGTGTTCGAAAACACAAAGTACGACATGCAAGATCAGCAAGGTCAGACTATGAATGTAGGCTGCGGTGCACCAGTTAAGGTTGTTCATTACCCAGTAACATCTCTAGAAAAAGATGATAATTTTTCTATAGAACTAGAGAATGACTTTAATTTTTTGATGGTCGCGCAGTGGGGTATAAGAAAGAACATACCAAGCACTATACAGTGGTTTATAGAAGAATTTGGCAACGAAGATGTTGGATTGGTTATCAAGAGTAACACTGCTAAAAACTCTTATATGGACAGGATGAACACAAAGGGCAATTTGGAATCTATATTAGAGCAATTAGATTATGAAAATAAAAAATGCTCTGTTTACTTGCTGCATGGAGATCTCACTCGTGAAGAGATGAATTCTCTTTATACTCATCCAAAGATTAAAGCATTTGTAAGTGCTACTCATGGTGAAGGGTACGGTTTGCCTATTTTTGAAGCGGCTCTAAACGAATTGCCGGTTGTCGCTCCTGGTTGGAGTGGGCATTTGGATTTTCTATATGGTGACATAAGAGATAAAAAAGGCAAGGTGAAGAAGAAGCCACTCTTTTTAAGAGTCGATTACAATTTAGCACATGTGCCTAAAGAGGCGGTATGGAAAGACATTATTGTACAAGATTCCATGTGGTGCTATCCAAATCCAAGTGACTTTAAAAGAAAGATTAGAAACGTATATAAAGATAACGGAATGTACAAATCTTGGGCAAAGAAGTTGAAAAAGACGATTGTTCAAAACCATGACTTATCCAAGATAAAGAACAAGATGCTGGAAGCTCTAGTGCCGTCAGGTATACTAAAGGATCCAGAATACATATATGTGAGCGATATGTTTGCTAGTCAATATGCCGGCGGCGCGGAACTGAGCATGCAGGCTATCATGGAGAAGAGCCCTGTAAAAGACGTTGGAGCTGTAAATTCACAGCTTTTAAGTACAGATATTATAAAGAAGCACAAGAAAGCAAAGTGGGTTTTTGGTAATATTGCTAATATGCCTTCTGAAATATTCGAAGCTGTGCAAAGATACGAACTGGAATATACTTTTATTGAGTTTGATTATAAGTTTTGTAAACATAGAAACCCTGTACTTTATGAGATGGTTGAAGGAGAGGCTTGCAATTACTCTGAAACCGAGCAGGGCACTAGGTTGTGTCAATTTATGAACGGAGCTAAGTCTGTCTTTTTTATGTCTGAAAATCAATTAAATATCCATAAGGAGAGTTTGAAAGATTTAAAGCATGATCACTTGAAGGTGTTGTCTTCTATATTTTCAGACGATTTTTATCCTTACATTGAGAATATAAAAAACGTGTACAAGAACAAAAAGAAGACAAAGTGGCTTGTTATGGGCTCCAATTCTTGGGTTAAAGGGGTCCAAGAATCAGAAGATTGGTGTAAAGAGAACAACTTAGATTATGAGATAATACAAGGTCTTACACCTGAGAAGTTTCTAGAAAAATTAGCTCAAGCGAAGGGTCTGTGTTTTAAGCCCTCTGGTTTGGATACTTGCCCAAGACTAGTGATCGAAGCAAAGCTTCTAGGGTGCGAACTGTCTTTAAATGAGAACGTGCAACACTCAGAAGAACCTTGGTTTACTGGTACAGATGAAGAGATGATCGACTACCTCAAGGGACGTACTCAGGCTTTTTGGGAGTTAGCTTTTGAGTAATAAGCATTTTACAATTATAATATTATCATACAACTGTGAAAAGTGGACTGAAAAATGTGTGATGTCTGCTATTAGTCAGGAGTATGATAACTATGATATTATTTTTGTTGATGATGCATCAACAGACAAGACTGGGCAAATAGCCGGTAACCTTGTTGAAAAATGGGACTCTACAAAGGGTTCTTTCGAACTTACTCACAACTCTAACAATTTAAAAGCTTTAGAAAACTTATATAACTCTGTATATGAAGCCAAACCAAACACTATAATAGTTGCACTAGATGGAGATGATTGGCTACAAAACAAATTAGTGCTAGAACACATGAACCAAGTATATTTAGATGAAAACATTTGGATAACTGCAGGTTCTTATATCGAGAGTATTGGCGGTCGCGTTGTTAGACCTAGAGTCTCTAAGGGATATTGGGAAGGCAATATACGACACAAAGAATGGACTTTCTCTCACTTAAGAACATTTAAAAGAGAACTGTTTCTTAATATTAAAAAGCAAGACATGATAGACAAAGACGGTAACTTTTTTAAGTTTACATGGGACCGTGTTATAATGTACCCAATGGTGGAGATGGCTGGTAAAAATCATTTTAAACCAATCAACAAGATACAGTATGTTTACAATAGGGAGAACCCATTAGCGGTAGACGTAGTACATAGACAAGAGCAGCTGAGGATAGAAACAGTACTCAGAAATAAAAACCAGTACCAAGAGTTAGAAGAAATATGAACCTTTACATGGACAATGTAAACTTTGAATCACTTTCAGGTCCAAATCATTTTGGGACTAAGTTAAAGAAATATCTAGAAAAACTAGACGTCACAGTCAACAAGCACAATCCAGACATACAACTTTCTTTCATAGAAGCGGTCAGGAGATATCCAAACATTCCTTTAGTGCAGAGGCTAGATGGAATTTACTTCAACAAAGCTTTTAATTACAGTTTACAAAACAGAAATATATTAAACACATATAACATGGCTGATGGGGTAGTTTTTCAGAGCGACTTCAATAGGAGGTTGACATTTCAATATTTTGGACACCACAAGAACTCAGTGGTTATTAGAAATGGCGCGGACATAGAATTTATAAACACCATCCCAGCTTTAAGTAACAAATTAACAAAAAAATATGATAAAGTTTGGTGTTGTGCCTCTAGTTGGAGACCTCACAAAAGATTAAATGAAAACATTAATTATTTTTTAGAAAAGTCTTCGGAGGACGATTGCTTGTTTGTAGCAGGAGAAACACCAGAAATAGTTAAGCATGATAGAATTTTTTATGTGGGTGACCTGCAGATTAAAGATCTTATATCGTTGTATAAAGCATCTGATTACTTTGTGCATCTTGCATGGCTCGATCATTGTCCAAACGTAGTTGTTGACGCCCGGGCTTCTGGTTGTAAGATAGTTTGTTCATCTACAGGCGGTACATCTGAAATTGCAGGGTCAGATGCAATTGTTGTAAAAGAAGGGGAGTGGGACTTCAGCCCAATCGATTTATATAACCCTCCAAAAATGAAGTTTAATCAAAAAAAGCTTAAAGTTAAAGCTTCGACATTTGACATGAAAGATGTATCTGGACAGTATAAAAAGTTTCTAGAAAATATTAGGAGTAAATTTTAATGGGGCTAGGTGGTTATTTAACATGGACAGCTGCTATAAGAGAGATAGCAGAAAGAATTACAGATGACGTCAAAATTTTGACATGTGAAGGAGACGGCAAGAGAGTTACCAAACTTATACGAAGCCCAGTTTTTGAAAACAATCCCAATGTTTATAAGCATGGAGATGGTCCAGAGGCTTTTCCGCTTTTCTTAAACAATCCTCAAGCTAATTATTGTGAAACAGACACGCCGATTAAAGCACATCACAGGGGCGACATGCATATAATAGAGAGGGTATGTTCTTTTTATGGTATAGAAGATCCTGAATTAAAATGCGAATTACATTTTTCAAAATACGAAAAATCAAAAATAAAAAAATTAACTGATAGTATAGGTGGTAGATTCGTAACGATAGAACCTCATTCAAAAACAAACTACACAGTTAATAGAGCTTATCCTTTTGAAAAGTGGCAAAGAGTAGTAGATGCTGTGTCGAAGCACATAAAGGTGGTTCAATTAGGGCTCGATTCATCTCCGTTGTTAGATAATGTTATTGACTTTCGCGGTAAAACATCCTTTAGAGAGGCTGCGCTTGTTATAGGTGAATCAGAAATGTTTTTATCTGCAGAAGGTGGTCTGGTACATGCTGCGACTGCTGTAGATACTAAGTCTCTTGTTATAATTACGGGATATCAAACAGAGAAAATGGTTGCATATCCTCAAAATATTAACATAAACATTGCAAATCACGGACCTTGCGGTCTTAAGATACTTTGTAAAGACTGCGAAAAAGATGCTGAAGAGCACGATGAGCAAGAAATAGTTGACAAAGTGCAGAAGTTTTTGCTATAATCTTGTATGTCAAGTAAAAAAACAATCTTTACAAATGGGTGTTTTGACGTATTACATAGAGGTCACATAGAATTGTTAGAATTTTGCAAATCGATGGGAACTGTGGTTGTAGGTCTTAACAGTGATAGTAGCGTTAAAAGATTGAAGGGTGATTTTAGACCGATAAACAATGAAGTTGATAGAAAGTATTTATTAGAATCTTGCAAGTTTGTTGATATGGTCGTTATTTTTGAAGAAGACACGCCCTATAATTTGATAAAAAATATCCGTCCTGATGTTATTGTTAAGGGCGGTGACTATAAAAAAAAAGAGGTTGTTGGAAACGATCTAGCAACCGTAATAATATTTAACTATGTCGATGGATATTCAACAACTAAAACAATTAAAAATCTTACTGATAGGTGATTCTTGTACTGATGTGTACAACTATGGGACTTGTGAAAGAATAAGTCCCGAAGCTCCAGTGCCTATATTGAAGACCACCAGAGTAGAAGAAAAGCCCGGCATGGCTAAAAACGTCATGCAAAACCTGTTGGGCTTTGGTCACAACGTTAAAATAATAACAAACTTCGAAGAAATAAGGAAAGAGAGGTTCGTAGATCAGAAAACAATGCAGCACCTTCTAAGAGTGGATTTGGGTGAAAATCAAAAGTTGCAGTCGTTTGGAGTTAATCATATCTTAGACTTTGAAACAAAGAATAGGGATTTCGATTATGATTGTGTTGTGATATCTGATTATGATAAGGGCTTTATATCTGGTGATTATTGTTCCAATATGTTAAAATGGATTAGTAAAAAGAATACAATGGTTTTTGTTGACTCTAAAAAAACAGACCTTTCTTGTTATGAGAATTGCATTATAAAGGTTAATGAATTAGAATATTCAAAGGTCACAAAGGGACCAATAAAGTCCCAAATGATTGTTACGTTGGGAAGCCGCGGAGCAAAGTGGATGGAAGACCCAGAAAGAATATATGAACCTAAAGAACAAGTAGATGTGTTTGACGTCTGCGGAGCAGGCGACACATTTATGTCAGCTTTAGTAACTGCATATATGTCGACATTTTCGATGCCAGAGTCTATAAATTTTGCAAATAGATGCGCTGGCATATCAGTTAAGAATTTTGGCAATTACACAGTTTCATTGGAGGATATAAAATGAAATATGTTTTCGATATTGATAATACTATCTGTAAGACTGATGGTAGCAATTATGTAGAGTCTCAACCATGGGCAGATAGGATAGCAGAAATTAATGAACTATACTACCAGGGGGATGAGGTGATATATTTTACCGCCCGCGGAATGGGTAGAACAGACAACAATGTTTTAGAGGCTCATAAGCTTTTTTATGATCTTACAAGAAGGCAGCTTGATACCTGGGGAGCAAAATACACTAGCTTGATGTTGGGCAAACCGGCAGCTGATATATACATTGATGATAAAGGCTGTCATGACAAGCGGTTTTTCAAGGGGTGATAGTATGGATAATAACATAAAGTTTGTGCCAAAGGGCTGGGGTTTTGAAAAATGGATTGTTAATTGCGAAGAATATTGTGGTAAGCTTCTTTATTTTGTTAAAGGAAAGAAGTGTTCTTGGCATTATCATATTAAAAAGGACGAAGTGTTCTATATACAATCAGGCAAGATCCTGTTGAAGTACTCTAACTCAGATGATATAGGTGGTGCTACAGAACTAGTACTTGAGAGAGGCGACAGATTTCATGTTCCAAGGTATTTAAGGCATCAAATGTATGCCCTAGAAGACACTGAGTTATTTGAATTTTCTACACAACATTTCGACGAAGACTCACACAGGGTTATAAAAGGAGATTAAAATGAAGGTAGCTAGCGCATGGTCTGGTCATGACTGTTCTTTCTGTATATTGGACAATGGTCGACCAACCATACATGCAGAATACGAGAGATACATTAGAGAAAAGGAGCCAGCTGGAGATGGGGTTGGTTTTATGTTTGACGAGTGCGGTCCTTGCGACGATATAGTTCATTTTGCTACAAACTATTCTTTTAAAAAGATTTCAGACCACAAGCAATCGCTTGATAGGTTACAGAATATTGTTAGCAAGAATGGAGGAACTATACACGTAATTGGACACCATCAGGCTCATGCTGCAAATGCTTTCTTTTCAAGCAACTTTGATGAGGCAGCTATTTTTACGCTCGACGGCGGCGGGTTCGAATCTGAAGGTGGAAACATTACAGCATTTACAATTTGGAAAGGTAAGGGAAACAAAATACAACACGTTCACACTTATCCTATATCTGAAGTAAACATTGGGGGTGTCTGGACAAGAGTTACGAGGTATGTTTTTGGGTTACAATCAGGGTGGCCACGAGGTCATCAAGCTGGTACTGTAATGGCAATGGCGTGCATGGGCGACTCAAGTAAGTATTTTAATGACTTTTACCAGATGTTGAGCAAGGATTCACATGCAGTTAGTTTTAAGCCACCAGGACAGCCTCGTGGAGCTAATGTAGGCACAGACCCAAAACATCCATACCTATGGAAATGGACTGAGATTGCAAATCAAGGCGAACAGCAAAAGTTCGATTTAGCTGCAGGCTTACAGGCTGCGACAGAGGTTTACCTGAGAAGGTTGATGGATACGTGGCTAAAAACTCAGAGTATATTTAAGGACACTAGTAATGTTTGCTTTGCTGGTGGAGTTACCTTAAACTCTGTTGCAATGGGCAAGCTTTTAAACTGGCATCCCGATAAGAATGTTTATGTGACGCCGACTCCTCATGATGGAGGGCTAACAATAGGTTCAGCTCAATACTTGTGGCACCAGATATTAGATAACCCAAGAATTAAATGGGAGGATAACTTTACGCCTTATTTGGGCGACGACCATTCTGATCTTGTGCAGAAGACTATTGATGATAATTCTGATAAGGTTGTCTTTAAATCTGTTACGGATGATGATGTAGTACAACTGCTCGACAATCAAAAGATTGTTGCTGTGTTTGGAGGCGGTTCAGAATCCGGACGACGAGCATTAGGCAATAGAAGTATTTTAGCTGATCCTCGTAGTAAGGATATGAAAGACACTATTAATGAAAAAGTAAAACATAGACAGTGGTTTAGACCCTTTGCCCCTTCCATTCTCAGAGAAGAGGTATCAAATTGGTTTGTAAAAGATGTGGATAGTCCATATATGTCTTTTGTGTTGAAGTTCAAGGAATCAGTAAAAGATAAAGTTCCTGCCGTTGTTCATTTCGATGATACGGCTAGACTCCAATCGGTTACTGAGAATGATAACTCTTGGTATTATAACTTTATAAAAAAGTGGTATAATGTTAGCGGTGTTCCGATCTTGTTGAACACTAGTTTTAATGATCGAGAGCCTATATGCGAAACTCCAGAGCATGCAATTAATTGTTTTTTAGGAACTGAAATAGATTATCTGTATTTTTATGAACAAGGAATACTTTTAGAGAGGAAATCAAATTGAAGATAGGAATAATGGGACTAGGCGTCGTTGGTGGAGCAATCAAAGAAGGGCTTGAAAAGTTAAGTCACACCGTTTCGTATCACGACATTGCGATGGGAACTACAATTGACAACATTATGGATACTGAAATATGTTATATTTGCGTACCTACACCGTCTTTAGAGTCTGGTAGATGCGATACCAGGATTGTAGAAAAGGTTGTTCACGAACTGAATAATGTTGGTTACAAAGGAATAATAGCTGTAAAGTCTACTGTTGAGCCTGGCACAACCGAAAGACTAAGAGAAGAAACCGGTAGAGATGATATATGTTTTGTTCCTGAATTTTTAAGAGAAAGATGCGCAGTTACAGACTTTATAGAAAACCACGATCTTTGTGTGATAGGATCTAGTGACAAAGTTGTGTTTGAAAAGATAAAACAATCACATGGATCTTATCCAAAAGCATTTGTACAACTAGAAATTACAGAAGCTGAGTTTGTAAAATACTTCAGCAATGTTTATAGTGCGATGCTGGTGACGTTTGCAAACAACTTTTCAGAATTATGCGAAAAGTCTGGAGTAAACTATACGAACGTAAAGAATGCGGTCGTACACAGAAAGCATATACACGATGCATATTTGGATTGTAATAGCAAGTTTAAAGGCTTTGGTGGTGTTTGTTTGCCAAAAGACACAAGAGCATTAGCATATATGGCAGACCAGTGCAAAACAACTGGCAAATTGTTTGAAAGAATATTAGAAGAAAACGCAAAGTACAGAATAACAGTACAGGAAGGAATGAGAGATGAGTAAAGTAACATTTGGTATTGTAAATTATAATAGACTTTTTTATTTGAAGAGCTGTGCAGAAACTTTAATGGAATCTGTATCAGAATATGATGATGTAGAATTTATTTGCATCGATGATAATTCTAAAGAAAAAGGGACAACAGAATATCTGGAGACCTTAAAAGATAGAGGGTGGTTAGTTATAAACCAAGAAGAACATAGGCAGCAAGAAAAAGATAAGGTAGATTACTATAATGACACTGTGCATATGAGTGCTTTTTCTGATGCCCTTAACATCATGTTAGCAAAGGCAACAGGTGATTATTTTGTACCGATTCAAGGAGATATTCAGTTTGTTAAAAAGAATTGGTTGGGTTCTTACGTTGAACTCTTTGAAGAAAGAGATAACATTGGGTGTATATGTTTAGATGCACAAAGAAGATCTCGGTTGCAAAACTCTTATTTTACAGATCATCTTGAGGCAGATAACAATATTTTTGCCATCGATAGAACAAGAAATATCGGAGGTGCCGGCGATGCTTTTTTTAAAACATCGATGCTAAGAGAGATGGGAGGATGGACACAGGGCGAAATTGGAACACCAGAAACAAGCTTTGTAGAAAAGATAAATACAAAGTATGACGGTATGATGAAGCCTTATGTTCCATGGAATCCTCCTGCTGCACTTATTATAACTGGCGTGGGAACAAATGCTAGAATTAGAGGCGGCAAGAGGTATGGAAAGTATTGGGAAGCAAAGTCTGATAACTTGTACTATGAGTGGGCAGAAGACTTAGAATTGAACATGCAAAGGCAAAGACCACAATCAATAGAAGAATTATTGGTTACAAATGGAGGATGGGATTTGCCCCTCGATGATGGTGGAAACATGATTAAGATTGGTGTTAATTTTGAAGGAGATGAATTCGAGGAAATCGAAGAATGAAAAACATTCTTATAACTGGTGGGGCTGGTTTTGTAGGTTTTCATTTGGCAAAAAAGTTGTCCAAAGACAATAAGGTAACAATTATTGATAATTTTAAAAGACCAAACAAAGACAAGAAGTTTTTAGATTTATTATCTCATGAGAATGTAACCCATTTGAATTTAGATCTTTCTGACCAGAGAGTTTTGGATAACTGGAAGATGAATTTCTTTGATACTGTGTATCATTTCGCAGCTTTAAACGGAACATCTAATTTTTATAACTTTCCAGCTAGCGTTTTAAAGATTGGTGCCTTTTCCACAATTAACCTTTTGGAATGGGTTGCTAAGCAAGACAAAAAGCCAGAGATTATTTATACTAGCAGTTCAGAAGCGTATGCGGGAACTGCTGCGGTTTTAGGAGATGACTTTCCGATACCAACACCTGAAGATGTTCCGCTAACCATTGACGATGTTACTAACGTTAGATGGAGTTATGGTGCCAGCAAACTTATTGGAGAGATTGCTTTTTACAGTTACAGAAAATCTCACAACGTAGATAAGTTTAAAATCATAAGACTTCATAACATATACGGTCCTAGGATGGGAAACGAACATGTTATAAGTCAATTTATAGAAAGGCATCTCGACGGTGTTAGACCCTTTGAGATATTTGGGGGATCAAATACTAGATCTTTTTGTTTTATAGAAGATGTACTTGACGCACTCGATGCAGTTGTGTATAATGGTGTAAATGGTGAAATATATCATATTGGAAATGACGATGAAGAAGTTAGTATAGAGCAGTTAGCTAAAATGATTTTTGATATTAACAATGAGGAATATGACTTTCACATACATGAGGCGCCTGCAGGAAGTGTTAATCGAAGGTGCCCTGATATAGGTAAGATAAAGAAACTTGGGCACTCCAAGAGTGTGCCCTTGTTAGAAGGATTAAAAAGGACATATAGGTGGTATAAGAATGAGCGATCTTAAAAAAGAAATATTTGCAAAAGTTGAAGAATACTTTGAACAAAATAAAGCTACTCCGGGCGACAAAGTCACAGTGGGTTTCCCATGTTTTGATCACAATGAGGTAAACCAAGCACTAGATTCGTTGTTAGATGTGTGGATATCTCAAGGACCAAAAGTTAAAAGATTCGAAGAAGAATTTTCAAAGTATGTCAATATGCCTCATGGAATTGCATGTAATTCAGGTAGTTCAGCGAATCTTTTGGCTCTTACTGCCCTTATTCAGGCTGGCAGGATATCTCCTGGAGATGAGGTAATTGTTCCTGCAGCAACATTCACAACAGTGATTTCTCCGATATTACAAGTTGGATTAGTCCCTGTCTTTGTTGACGTGGAAATGGAGACATACAACATCTGTCCAAAAGCTATTGAGAGAGCTATAACTGATAAGACAAAACTAATAATGATGGTGCATTCTCTAGGCTGCTCAGCGGACATGGAAGGTATTATGTCTATATCTAAAAAGCACAAAATACCAGTCTTAGAGGATTGTTGTGAAGCCCACGGTTCTTCCTACAAGGGGAAGAAGGTTGGTAGTTTTGGAGTGTTGAGTACCTGGAGTTTCTTTGTTGCACACAATATGACAACTGGCGAAGGCGGCATGGTGCTAACGGATGATGATGAGCTTGAAGATATTTTAAGGTCCATAAGAGAATTTGGTCGCTTGAAAAAGTACGAACCAGGGAAGCCAAGATTTTATTATAACGATGGTCATCTTAAGGACTATGATGAAAGGTATGTCTTCACTAACATTGGATACAATCTTCGTATGACTGATATTGCAGCATCTTTAGGTATTGAGCAGTTAAAGAAACTCGATTCTTTAAATGCTATCCGCGGCGTACATGCGATGGATTATATTTATGGTTTGGTTGACTATGAAAATAAATTTATAAAACTACCCACTATACCCAAAGGTACAGAGCACACTTTTTATGGATTTCCGATATTAATCAAAGAAGATGCTCCGTTTACAAGAAAAGAATTAGTCAATGCTTTGGAATCTAATGGTGTAGAGACCAGAGCATTTATGGGAGGAGACCTTTCTGTACAACCAGCATATAGAGATACAGAATGTAGAACTCACGAAAAAATGCCAAACACTGTAGCTCTGAGAGATAGAGCTTTCTTTATTGGTTGCCATCCTTATCTTACTCGTGACCATGTTGATAAGGTTGTAGCAACCTTTAAACAATTTTTATCCAATTACGAATAATGAAAATACTAGTTAACAGAACTCCAAAGCTTGGTCCGTGGGGCGGCGGAGCAAAAACAGTAAATAAGCTTGTATCTACTTTGCATGCAAGAGGGCATAAAGTAGTACATAAGCTAGAAGACGGCGTCGATGTAATATTTTGTATAGACCCAAGACCTAACGAAGTGGGTGAATGGTATCAAGATTACTTGTTTTACAAAACTAGGTTTGGCGCTAAGATCATTCAAAGAGTTGGAGATCTGGGAACTCACAGCAAGCCAGAATTAACAAAGCTATTAAAGTCCTGTTATCCTCATTCAGATTTTTTAATATTCCCTAGCCAATGGGCAAAAGACTATATCCCTGTTCCACATAATAACAGTGTTGTAATCGACAATGCACCAATGAAAATATTTCACTCGAATAAAAATACTAATTTGGCAGTGTCTGAGAAGCCTAAATTGGTTACTCATCATTGGTCGACTAACCCTAAAAAAGGTTTTGAGATATATGAGCAGTTGCAATCATATATAAAAGCTACAGGCGAATATGAATTCACATATATTGGAAGGCTCCCAGAAAACGTTAGGTTAGACAATCACGTTCAACCGGTGGGAGCTAAAGAGTTGTCTAATTTATTGCCCAATCATGATATATATATAACGGCTTCAAAGGAAGAGGCTGGTGCGAATCACGTTTTGGAAGCCATGGCAGCAGGTCTTCCTGTAGTTTATCATGCTGCCGGTGGTAGTATAAATAATTACTGTAAAGAGTACGGTGAAATGTTTTTTGGTTTCGACGGGCTTTTGGAATCTATCACCAGAGTTATTACTAATTATAAAAATATCAAAAGCAAAGTGTTAACATACGAGAAGGATAATTCTTGTGTTGTAGAAGGTTATGTTGACATAATTGAGAGGTTTGGTGATGAAAAAGAATAGAATTAATATTAGTATTGACGACGTTTCCCCGCACCCAAAGTCCTCTCTTGCCGTAACAGATAGATGTTTTGAATTGATTGACGAATTTCCAGATATAAAATTTAGTTTGTTTGTACCAGTGGCATATTGGAGAACGAGAACACCCGGCTATTCAAGTAGGGATCCTTACGTTATTTGGAAATATCCAGAATTTTGCGAAGGTTTGAAAGGTTTGCCAGAAAAAAACTTTGAAATCTGCTATCACGGATATTATCATGGAATACCAGGCGTTACGGATAATGATGAATTCTTCAGAATAACATATGAAGAAGCGGTTGATAGAGTGGAAAGTATGAAGGGTAGGGTTGCGAAAGCAGGTTTGTCAGACTTATTTAAGCCTATATTTCGACCACCAGCATGGAGACTTGCACCTCATGCTTGGGACGCTCTTAGTGAAGGTGGGTTTGAATTGTTCGCAGTTTCAGATATACCGTATGCACTAGAGACATATCAAGGAAAAGATAAAGAGTATCGCTCTAACTATTCTAGCATCTTTCCTCCATTTAAAGAGTTGAAATTAAAAGAAAGTTGTGGTATTGTTTATCATGCATGTGAATGGGACAGAAATTATCTAGACAAGAACAATACTGATAGCTTAGCTAGCTTCTTAAGAGATAATAAAGGCGACATTCAGTTTGTGTTTATGGAGGGTTTATAGTGGGGTTATCTGATCAATTTTTAAAACCAAAATATAAAGAGTATTTAAATACCTATGGGAAGTTCAGTAACAAAAGAGTTGCATGGTTAGGGCAACAGAACCCTAACAACAAGTCTCTAAAAAACACAGGCATGTTTTATAACCTATCCCATATGTTCGACGGACACTGTCAGCATGATTTTTATGATATAGAGAATAGAAAGCCTTGGGATGTACATGATGAATGGGGTATAAAAGACTATGACATGGTTCTATGTTTTAGATTAACTTATCTAGTTCAGTCATCCAGCCATCTTCTGCGAGAACTAAAGAAAACAGTAGATAACAATAAATTAGTTTTATGCGACTTCGTATCTGGCAATATATCAAAAGGAGTGATGAGTTGGGGCAGTGATAATCTGATATGTTATATGCCGGAGTATTATACTCATGCCAGCACAGATTTAACTTATCAAGTTTCTGATAAAGATCACCTATTGGATAAGAGCATGCTTCAGGCTGCAGGGATAGATCTAGAAAGTCATACGTCCTTTCAAGGTCCAAAAGGAAGGCACTATATTATTGGGAGGGTAACATCTAAATGAACATCAATTTTATTCTTATGGAAATGACACATCTTAGATATTGGGTACCGTTGGTTATTGAGGGCAATAGCAGAGGTATACAATCTACATTTTATGTTGGGGCGTCAAATAAATATAACTGTCCCAATATTGACAAAAACAAAAAACAGTTGGAGCAAATTGCCGAAGAGCATAATGTAGAACTACAACCATTAAATCAGATTAATAATATAAAACCAGGTTTGATATTTAGTAGCGAAAAGACTGGAATCGATATTGTAAAGGATATGACTAATTGTAAGAAGATAGTTGCAACTTACCAAACTGATTTTATAGAAAGCTATGAAAAGTATATAGATCACGTAGACCATGTGTTGATGCCTAGCGAATTTTGCGCAGATTTTTATAATAGAAAATCAGAAAAGAACTTGTATCTTGGGATACCAAAATATGATACCGAATTACATGCAGCTGACATATTGAAAAAGTATGGTTTACCAAATTCAAAGAAGTGTTTAATAATCTGGCCAAAAACAAGAGATCAAGGCAATTTGAAGATGAGTGTTGTTATAGATAGTCTCAAAGCGCTTGACTATACGCTTTTGTTTAAAACTCGTGGGAAGGATCCTTTTGCAGATAAATCAAAGAAAATGATTCAAGTCTATAAAGACTTTTATTTTGAAGATAGTTCTTGGCACCCACACACCACTCAAGAGCTTTTAAAGGTGTCAGACTTTGCAGTTAATTTTGGATCTACGAGTATAGAGGAGTGTGTAATGTATGATATTCCACTAATAAATTATGATGTAAAACCAGCCATCAGGAATGGTGCCAAAAGACCCTATCGTGTAACACACGATTATTTGTATAAATATAACTACTGCATCGAGTTTTCGAAAGACAGTGATATAAATAATTATAAGGCAGCTATAGACTACTTTAAAACAAATGATTTATCAAGTGCCTTTTTAAAGGCTAGAGAAAATCACCTTTATAATCATAAAGATTCTTGCAAAAAAATATTAGATGTGTTAATATAAGTTTATGATTGAAGGATTGATGATGGGGCTTTCTGATATGATACAAGCCAACACGCCCAAAGTAGTGGCTATAATACCGGCTCGCGGTGGATCTAAAAGGTTAAAAAGAAAAAATATACATCCTGTTTGTGGAAAGCCAATGATAGCGTGGGCTATTAAAGCAGCACTAGAAAGTAAACAAATCACAGATGTTTGGGTTACAACAGAAGACCCAGAAATAAAATCAATAGCAATTGAATATGGAGCGAAGGTACACAATAGAGATGCAGAGCTGTCTGCAGACTCGGTGTTTAAGATGGAGGCAATTAGGTCTGCTACAAGGTTCATAGAACGCAATCACTACATGCCAGATGTAGTTGTCTCCTTACAAGCGAATTCTCCAGAGATAAGAGCTTCTATGTTGGATGACGCAATAAGTGTGTTTGTTGAAAATGGTAGAAACGAACTGATAAGTGTTAATTCTAATCTAATGATGAACGCTGCTTTTAGAATTATGAAAGGTGCTTACGTTCACCAAAGAGATTTAAGTGTAAAGACAGGTGCATATATATGTAATGTACACGACGTACATACTCTAAAAGATGTTAAATTAATTGAAGATAGGTGGTTTGAAAATGATTGTTAGACCAGGAAAAGTATTAGTATTTGTAGCACATCAAGATGATGAAACGATTGGTTGTGGTGGAACAATAAAAAAGTGGACCGATGAAGGTTCTGAGATTCATGTATGTTTCATGACCGATGGTGCCACTGGCATAGAACAAGGTGCTGACGGGAAAGAGATAGTTGCCACACGCATGTCAGAAGCAAAAAAAGCTACTACAATACTCGGAGTCAAAGAGTTGCACACCTTGAGCCTTCCATGTCAAAAGGTTGTGAACAAGCAACAAACATTTCACAAGGTTATAGAACTGATTAGAAAAGTAAAACCAGACCTGGTGTTAACGCACAGCCAGGAGTGTAAACACCGGGACCACAAAAGAACTAGTGCGATTGTTGAAGAAGCTTGTTGGAAGGCTTCAGAAAATATATTGGAGGAATTGGGTGCTAGACACATGGTTCAGTCCGTATGGGCTTTTGAAATTTTGGATCCTCATGATAACCCTGATACCGTTGTGGATATTACTGAGCAGTATGAATCGAAAATAAAAGCGATGAACGTATACGCATCCCAAGAGGGAATCTTGGGGTCTATTTATGATTATTTGGATGGAATTACCAAAGTACGTGGGTACTCTATTGGAGCCCCTAGGGGTGAATCTTTTAAAAGATTAGGAAGACTTCCATATAAATTATGAGTTTCATCGCTATTACATCTAACCAGCCTAGACACAGAGAGTTTGTTAATAGGTTGGAAAAAATGGTTAACCTTGATTTAATATTGGTGGTTTCAAAAAAAGAGGGAGACAAGTCTTTTATAAGGTCGGAGAATCGGTTTTTTAATAAATTTGATGATCTTGATACTAATATCGTTGAGTGTGATTCAACACAACTCAATTCGTCTAAACTGCGAAATCTTTTGACTTCCATCGACCCCGAAGTCTTTTTTGTTTTCGGTGCACCACTCTTAAGAAAAGAAATTTTTTCTATACCATCAAAAGGATGTGTCAATATTCATACGGGGTTGGTTCAGTACCACAGGGGGGTTGATAGTAGTTATTGGGCTATAAACGAAGAAAGACCAGATACTATAGGGGTCACACTACACTATATTGATGAAACCATTGACGGTGGCGCTGTGATAGACCAAAAAACAACAAAAAACATCCAAATTGAGGATACATCAGACGATATTTTTATGAAAACTTGCATAACAGGGTTTGACTTATTGGAAGAAAACATGTATAATATTATAGAAAATCGTGTAAAAAACCTTATTTTGGATCAAAAAGGTAAACTTTATCAGTCTAAGGACATGGATTTTGCGACCAAGATGCAAATAAAACATAAAACACGACATGTTTTGGAGAAATTTTTAAATGGAAATCATAGTAGATCTTTGTAATCAACACCACGGCTCACTAATAGAGCTAAAAAGAATGTCATTAAACGCTTTCCTTGCAGGCGCAGACACAGTTAAGGTTCAGTTGATGGATTCTGAAAAGCATTTTGGCACAAAAGAAAAGAAATATAGAGATATTGATTATAATTCTTTTATGCGTCTGGATGAATTTTGCAAAAATCACGGTATTGGATTCTTGGCGACACCATTTGATGAAGAGAGATTAGGTTGGATTAAGTCTGCAGGACATAGTCGTGTAAAGATAGCCAGCAAAACCGTTAAGCAAGACCCACAATTATGCGAAGAAATTATTAATTCAAGAAAGTCTCTAATTGTTTCTACGGGTGCTTGTGAATTCGGAGAGTTTCCTTTTGGTATCAGCCCAAGAATAAAGTATTTATTTTGTGTATCGAAATACCCGACTTACTTACACGACGAAGACTTGAAGAAGATGCCAGCCGAATTCAGGGAATCTAGTTACACTGGGTTCAGTGATCATACCATTGGTATCACTGCCGCTTTAGAGGCTTTTTTAAATGGGGCAACCATCTTAGAAAAACATTACAGTGAAAATATTATGGCACAATCCAAGACAGAGGGTGCACACATATGCTCTTTCAACAAGGAGTCGCTGAAACAATACAAAGATTTAATTAAAGAATTTTCGATACTGAGAGGATAAAATGATACCAGACGTTTCAATTATTATAACAAACTATAACTATTCAAAGTATATATCCAGGTGTATTAGGAGTTGTTTAAACCAAGAACATGTAAACATCGAGGTTATTGTGGTTGATGATTGTAGTACAGACGACTCTCTCGATAAGCTTAAGCCCTTTGAAGAAGATATAACTGTATTGCAAACAAGTGAAAATTCTGGAGTTGCAGTGGCTGCAAATTTAGGGATTGAAAATTCTAGAGGTCAATTCTTTTTTAGAGTTGATGCTGATGACTATGTTAACAAAGATATGGCATACATGATGAAAAAATATTTAGAATCTAATCATGATGCTTTTTGTGTCTCATCAGACTATACAATGGTGGATGAATATGAAAATATGATAGAGAGAAAATATGCAGAAAAAAAGAACATATCTTGTGGTATAATGTATAGAAAGGATCTCTTTGTGTCCCTAGGCGGCTACAACCCCTTGATGAGACACAGGGAAGAAGAAGAATTAAGAAAAAGGCTTGGCGATAAGTATAGGATTCACCACCTAAGAATTCCTTTTTATCGATACAGAATGCACAATACAAACAAAACAAAAGAACCAGAATATAAGACGTGGGAGATATAATGACTAAAAAGATTTTTATTACAGGGTGCGCAAAGAGTGGAACAACCCTTTTGCTTAGGATGTGTTATGCTTTCAAAAACACATACACGAGTTACAAGAGAGGATTCAATGGTCATGAAATGACGCTACCTGAATTTCTAAATCTAAATATAGAAGAAAGATATATGATAGGTAAACGGTTGCCACCCTTTGTTCTTAGCAATACAAAGGCGCCAGAATTCGAAAATCAATTAGATTGGATTAAACGCCATGATATTGGTATCATAAACGTTGTGAGAGATGGGAGAGACGTAGTTTTGTCTGATGGGAATTATGTTAAACCACAAAGGTGGATAGATTCAATTAATCAAAGATCTGAGTATGCAGACATTATTGATATGGAGGTTAAGTATGAAGATTTGATTAGGTACCCGGATATGATCCAAGAAAGTATGTCGAATGTTTTTGGTTTAGAACGACACAGTAGATTTTCCGACTATCCAGCTTATGTACCAGATTGGGTTTACGATTGGAATGTCTCCGTTACAGGTAGAGCTGGAAAGCAAGAGAGTGACTATGGTAAGAGGAAATTATCTGAATCATCTATCAATAGGGATATAGAAGCCTACAAAGCCTTGTGTACTGAAGAGCAGTTGAGTGAGTTTGATTCCTTGTTGACGGAGCTTAAGTATATATGAGAGCTTTGGTTACTGGTCACAAGGGATATATAGGTAGAAACTTTGTTGAAAAGTGGCAAGAGGCAGGTAACTCTTGGTTTGGTTATGATTATGAAGGCGGTAAGGCTTCTGCCTTTGACTTAACAAAGGGCGTGAGAAGAGAATTAGTTGGCAATGTTGACATTGTTTTTCACTTCGCAGCAATACCAAGAGTTGCTTATAGTGTTGAAAATCCCGTACATGTGATGTATAATAATGTAGTGTCAACATCAAACGTTTTAGAATTTGCAAGAAGTAGGGACATACCAGTCGTTTATAGTAGTTCATCATCAGTGGTCGGGAATGGAGAAGGACCAGCTAGCCCTTATGCTCTTTCAAAATATGTTGGAGAGATGGAGACCTTATTATATAATAGATTGTATGGATTAAAGACTGTGGCATTGAGATATTTTAATGTTTATTCGTATGATCAAGTTGCAGACAGTGAGTATGCCACTGTTGTTTGTAATTGGAAAAAGCATATCACAGAAGGTTTAACCCCATACATTACAGGTGATGGCGAGCAAAGGCGAGATATGACACACGTGTATGATATCGTGTCAGCTAATATGTTTTGTGCAAATAACATAGACAATGATGACTTGTGGGGAAATTGGTATGATGTTGGTTCTGGTGATAACATAAGTCTTAATGAATTAAAAAAAGTAGTGTTAAAGCATTTCCCAAAGCAGGCATTCGACTATGTAGATCCTAGACCAGGCGATGTTATGTACACAAAAGCTGATGTTAGTAAATTTAATAAACATGGTTGGTCAAGCCAGGTGGATCTTGAGATTGGTTTGAATAGTGTATATCAAAGATTAAAGGATGAATTAGAATGAGATTGGGAATCATAGGGAATGGTTTTGTTGGAAATGCAATCGCACACGCATTTGTGCCATATATACCAGTAAAGATATATGATAAAAATCCGGAAAAGTGTTTTAACTCTTTAGGTGAAACAGTCAACGGATCAGATGTTGTTTTTATCAGCGTGCCAACGCCAATGAGAGAAAGTGGAGAAATTGACTTATCTGTCGTAAAATCTGTTTTCACGGAAGTGCAACAAATTTTAGCGAACAAGGATGTTGTTTTTGTTTTAAAATCAACAGTTGTTCCGGGAACAACGAGGTCTATAAGCGAAGAGTTCCCGGATTTAAATATCGTTTTTAATCCTGAGTTTTTAACGGAAAGGCATGCTCGATTTGATTTCTTGAATCAATCAAGAATAGTGCTTGGAGGTAGAACTCAATCAGATACAGACAAGGTTAAGTCTCTTTATGAGTTAAGGTTTAGTAGTAATAATTTTATTGAAACTAGCTATGAGACAGCAGAGATGATAAAATATTTTAATAATTTGTTTTTTGCTGTTAAAGTATCATTCATGAACGAGATGAAATTAGTGGCAGACGCTGTCGATGGGATTGAGTGGGATAAAGCGGTTGAGGGTTTTGTGTCAGATGGCAGAGTGGGAGATTCACATTTGCAAGTTCCTGGTCCAGATGGCAAGCTTGGCTTCGGTGGCTCCTGTTTTCCAAAAGATATAAATGCTTTTATGAACTTTGCAGACTCCATTGGGATAAATTTAAATGTACTTAAAGGCGCGTGGACTACTAATTTATTTGTTAGACCAGAAAAAGACTGGGAAAAACTTTTAGGAAGAGCAATAAGCTCTAAAGGAGAAACATAAAATGAAATTATCAGATCAAGCATTGGGAGCAATTATGATGGCTCTCCAGGAAAGCCTTATGAAGCAGACAGATATCGTACCAGTATTGAAGGCATTTCACCTTCAGTTAAATGAAAATGAAGAGTTGCTGGTTTTAAATCCACCAACTGTTTCGTTTGATGAAGAACAACAAGATGGCGAAACTGTAAATACTGTTGGAAGCGATTAATGCCTTTCTATAACTATAGATGCAACTCATGTGAAGGTGTTTTTGAAGTGTTTCACCTAATGACCGAAGAGTGGCATATCTGCACTATTTGCGACGCTGATGACGTTGAAAAAGTGCCGAGTGAAATATTAACTGCAAACAAGGTTGATAATAGTAAGGTTGGAGATTTAGTAAAGAAACACATAGAAGAGGCAAAAATGGACATAAGACAAGAAAAAAAACGACTTAAAGGGCAAGTGATAAAGTGATATATGCTTTAATCGTTTCTGTAATATTAAATGTATTGTTGGTTTATTATTCAAGAAAAGTAGCGCAACGACTCATTGTTGTTGGCACTAATTTGTCTATACTTCGAGAAACAGCAGAATCGTTCAATTCTGCGGCTAGCATTTTACATGAATCAGAAATGTATTATGGAGACACCTCTTTACAGGTTTTAATTGATCAATCAAAAGACTTGATGCTGGCTATTGATGAACACGCAGACGTTTACACTTTAGTCATAGATGAAGAAGAGGATATAATTAATGACAGAAACTACGAAATTGAAGAGGAAGCGACGACCGCGGACTAAAAATCATTATTTTACAATGGACCATCAAAACGCCATTGTGGAATATAACAGGTCCGAGAGCTTAGATGAAAGAACGAAGCTCTATATAGATTTTATTCAGCCAGCTCTTCATGAAATGGTTGAGAAGATAGTATATACGTACAAATTCACAAACCTACCAAACATCGACCCCCTTAAAGAAGAGTGCAAAATTTGGCTAACAACCATATTAGATAAGTTTGACCCTGACAAGGGATCGAAAGCGTTTTCTTATTTTAGTGTTGTAACCAAGCATTGGTTTATACACAAAATAAAAAAGAATGCAAATAAAAATAGAAAAGAGATAAGTTACGACGAAGTTATACAAGAATCTTTGCATAAAACTTTGATCACAGATGAAGAAATTTATCTAGAGCAAAGAGAACAAAGAGAGTTTTGGACATGTTTGATGACCGAGATTGATCGATGGGACCATGTAAACTTAAAAGAAAACGAAAGAAAAGTAGTAGAAGCTGTTAAGATACTTCTCAGCAGCGCGGAACAAATAGAAATATTTAACAAGAAAGCTGTATATTTGTACTTGAGAGAGTTGACAGGACTGAACACAAAGCAGGTTGTTAACAACCTTAATAAACTAAGGGATAAATATAAGTTGTTCAAAGTCAAGTGGGACCGCGGAGATTATGATAGAATATAATTTCTTTGGTTAGCTAATTATTGTTATGAAGAAAGATCTAGAAGAGTTTATAGAAAAATCAGCAAAAAATATCAACGAAGACAGGGCAGCAGTAAAGGCACTTCTGACTAATCTTATGAAATACTTAATGGTATCAGAAGATAGACACAAGGAAGTTGGAATGGTTGCTGCCAAGTATGTTGAGACACTGCAAAGATCTAATGAGCAGTTGGTTAAATTAGCATCGATTTTACAAAAACAAACATCTGGCTCTGATGAGATAACTGATATGGAAAAAGACGAACTTTTTGACCTCATACAGGAGAACTCTAAATAATGGTCGATCCCAACAAAGTAAAAGAGATTACAAAAGAAAAAGCAGCACTTACACATTTCCAAGACCCAGATACAGGGACAGCAGGTAGAAGGTTTAACACTCTTTCAGAAGGAATAGTTGAAAATCTGGTGCCTGGCGTCACTGGTAGGTTTAACTTATTTACACACTCCCAACAAAGTGCACTCGACTCATATGAACCGACAAGGCTTGACGATGGTGTGTCTGGTGAACACAGGATGGCTCGTGTGGTTTATTATGAGGTCTTACCTATTGAAAATGTACAGCATGCAAGCGTTGTTGCGGAATTGATTGCCATGCAGCCAGAAGATCAACCAGTCTCTGAAATTGGAGAAGTTTTAATAGTTTCATGTGCAACTGCTGGCGGCGCTACTGCGATGCTTGTGGTGCCAGATGAGAACGATGGCGATGCAGCCGATCTCACAAGGATTCTGAGATATCCTAAATTTTATGCACTACTCGGCTCGAATACAAGCGTCCCAGAGCCAATTTTGAATGGTCTTTGTTGGATTGAATATCGTGACTTAGAAGAATATAGTTTTGGAATTTTTAAAGGCATGGTTGGTGACAACGAGTCTGTCGGACTTTCCGGTGGTCGAGGCGCTGACGGCGGAACATCAGCTGCAGAAGTCAAAGGTAAACTAAAAGATAAATTTCTAGGAGGAAAGCCACCCGGATTGGGAATCAAAAGATCTGGGTATGATAATTTGGATGCATACCGGAGAGCCAAACTTAAAAAAGCCGGAGACTATTTAGTTTCACCAGAAATAATACAAGCAAACCCACCTTCTTCCGCTGGGTCTACAGACTTTATAGGCATTGCAGGTATGGATGAGCATGGAATCAGAAGAAAAGAACTTCGCCCTGAAAGACTTGAATGTGATTTTGATCCAAAAAGTGGTGTTAGTGAAGCTAAATTTTTTGGATATGGAAAGTCTTCTAAGTACAAAGGGCATGGCATGGGAAATACAAAGTATATCCATTTGAGAAAAGATTGCATGGAGTATCTCAAAAGGGCTAAAAAAGAAATAAATGATCTTGGTGGATACTTGGCAACCGCAGGAGGTTGCCCGGGCATTCGGAGAACAACCGGTGTTTTAATTGCCGATCAACACCGTTTAGGTACAGCTTTTGATTTGAGTATAGCACTAGGTCATCACCCGAAAGGTTTTCAAAAAACAGGGGGTTCAAGCAAAAGGACCCCTAGATATATACATGTTAGATTAGGACCGCACTCTAGAAGGCACAAAGTGATGTGTAGAGTGGATGATGATCACCCGGCAGCAAGTCAACATAGCGTTGGCACACATTTACACCAAAAACTACAGTGGAACAAGAAACTAGAGGTAATAGAGGTCACAGGTAGATACTTTGATCTTACCGCTATACTAGCTAAATATGGATTTACAACCATCGGTGGCTACAGAAATTTTTACTATAGACATACGAATGGTGGAAAATTTAGAAAAGGTCAGCCGTGGGTTGATCAAGGTGGTCATAAACTAGGTGACGTTTGTTATCATCCAAACAGCAAAGAACATGAATGGTGGCACTTTCAATTCGATAGTCAATTTATATATGGTAAAACAAACTATCTAGATGAACTAGTTAGAAGTTATAGAATTGAAGATATACAAAAAAACTTTAAAAGGTATGATAAGATATCTAGGAAGGCTGGCTGGATATACGGTGTCAATTGGGGTTAGGAGTTATCAGAGTTGTCAAATTTTAGAGCGCATATTAAAAGTATAAAAAATCAAAGCATTTCGATATACATAATAGACAATGTTATTGGTTCTATCGAACAAGAGCATACTATCAACAAGATACCATCTGATCAATCGAGAGCAGAAGCTCGACAGTGGGTATCCAATAATTATGAAAATATTCGAATAACTGAAGAAGGGTATTTCCCTAATTCCCCAATGACAAACGAAGCCGGCGCCCTAATGCCGGAAGGTGCGGGTGACAGGACAATCGATTATCCTACGCCCCCATCTGCCTTGCCGTCTATAGACACGCAACTGTCACCCGGACAACTAGAAGGTGGCGCTATAACTCAGTCACAAATTACTACAATGCTACAAAACTATGCATCGATTTTAAATGACAATTACTTAGTTACTGGCAAAAATACTGGAGTTCCGACATATGCTCGCGACGCTGCAGCAGAGATTATGGAACAAGATTATCTGGAAGAACTGGAAGACGCAAGGCTTTCAGAAGAAATGGATAACTATATCGATGTTCGTGATAATCAGTATGTTTTAGACGGAGATACTACAAGTAAATCACAAACTTTAAAAAATCTAGAAAATAAAGCTGCTAATGATGCATCTGGCGATAGACAGGGCAATGAATTTCAAGTAGAGTTTTTCGACACTGGCGCCGCCCAAGAGTTTAATGATTATACAGATCAGGAAGGAAAACTTGATGAGTTTATCGGACCTGACAGAGAAAAGCCGCCCGTATTTCCTAAAGTAAAAAAAGCCGTACAATTAGACGGCTTGCCTGCAAATCAGTTGGAAAACTTAAAAATGGCATCAAACAGTAGCGATCCTAAGAAAAGAGTAGCAAACAGAGGTCTTTCTGGGGATCATCTTACTGAGCCGGTTCCACAATTTCAACAAGCAAAGTCTGAAGTAGTTTTTAAAAATAAAAATAATGCATGGATTGTTTTGGGTAGAGATAGACCAAGCAACCTAACATCTGGCTATGGCGGTAAGGGTCATACTCAAGCGGGAGCAATAGATATATGTGTCGGTAGGATGAGTCCCTATGTTAGACAAGTTGATTTTGACGATAAGCCTGTAAAGGTTGATCCAATGTTTATGCCGGAACAATCCTTTGCAGGACCAGTCACAGATGCAGCGCGGATATATTTAAGTCAAAAAACTGACGTTGACGATAACTTTAAGTTAGTAAAGGGTCGAATCGGAAATATGAAGGCTCGTTCTGCAATAGCATTAAAGGCTGATGCAGTTCGAATAATAGCAAGAGATCAAGGCATAAAGTTAGTAACCCGCGGCAAAGACGAACTTAGAAACTCTCAGGGTGGTAATTCTAAAGTAATAAGAGGGGTTGACATTATAGCAAACAATGATGATTCAAACTTACAACCGATGGTATTAGGTGCAAACCTTACAGCATGTTTAACAGAAATGGCTGATATACTATCTGATGTTGTGGGCTCTATACAAGCATTGACTGCTAATCAATGTAGATTGGACATAGCATTGTCGACTCACTTCCATCCAGCACCATTTTTCGCTGGACCAACTTTGAACTCGCCAACTCTTATGGTTCAATCTATAGCAGCATTAATGCAGAAAGTTTCGATTGTTACTTTTTCTAATGCTGCAACAAAATTTAATATGGTTGGGTTTAAACAAAAATATTTAGGATTTCAAGTAAGTAGTCCATCGAAAGCACCAACAACGGAATCCGTTCCGATTACGAGTAAATACAATCATGTCAATTAGGATAATTTAAGTTATGAGTAGTAGAGTTACAGGTGAAAATAATTTTATAGTAGTTACAGAGTCTGGAAGAAGTCTAAGATTTATCACGCCAATAAAAAAGAATTCTAGAGGTGCACAAGTTTATGCTCTTCGTAAGTTTTTTGGTGTTGCTGGAAGCACCGACTTGTTTGACAATAGGTTGAAGAACGCTCTAAGAGACTGGCAAGATACAAATAAACAAGCTATAATGGAAATAGCCGGCTGGCAGATTGAGTCCACTGGCAGGATAAACATTGAAATAAGCGGTGACACTCAAGAGTGGATGGGCGAGTGGGGGCAAGTTGGCGCCCCAACTTTTGTAGCAATGTTGAACGCAGGAAAAAGAGTTTTTGATACGGCTGTTCCACAAGTAAGAGGTTCGTCCGAACAAATATCAGCTGCCCCCGGTGCTTCATTACAGTCTGCCGTTGATCAAACTTTAGCTGAACTAGCAGGCAAAGGCGTGGGGGTTGTGGATAATCCCGTAGCCGCACTTTCAGATGCTGTTATGTCCTCTGACACAGATTCTGCACCAACTTCTGACGCAAATTTTTACTACTACACTTATATAACCAATGACACAAGAGAAGACGTAGGACCTAAAGTCGAGGATTATATAAGAAGAAGCAGCGAAAAAGCTCTTCGAAGCGGCGTTGACTTTATACTAACTCATTTAAAAAAATCAAAAACATGGCGCATCGGCGGCGGTGATCCTGCAGCAACACAATACTCTGAACTTTTACAATATCAAGGTCGCCTCCCATCTGGAACAATGATAGAGAAGGGAGAAACATTTACTTTTACAACAGAAAGACAATCTCTAGCAGATTCTGTGGGTCTTGCAGAAAATCCGCAAAGCTCAAATGTCGATGTCTTATTCGGTCAAAGTTTAGCAGAGGGCGCCAAGGCGCATTTCGCTTCAATTGTTAAAGTTCGAACGCCTAACTTGAGACCTTTGTCGACCTACAAATTTAACATCAGAGTCAGGAAGGATATGTTAGATGAAGTGGCTTCATCTGAAGATCCCATACAGAGTCTTAAGGATGACTATCAAAGGCTGAAGGGTTATTACGAAGACGGTAAAGAGGCTTATGAAGAGGCTAAAAAACTTCCCGGCAAAGCCAAAGAGCTTTACGAAGATGCAGAAGATTATGTTGAAGAAAAGGTAGATCAAGTTACTGATGCTCTAGAATATGCAGCTGAAAACCCATGGGAAGCCACTAAGAAAGTAGGTAAAGCTGCTTATAAAGCGGCGAATTACCTTAAAAGAAATGCGGAAAAGAGAGCACTAGAAGAGTTGGGTGTGTCTCCCGGATTATCGGATGATCAAAGAGCAGCGCTTTTTGCAGATCAACTGGCAAAAGAAATCAGCACAGATTCTTTACCAGCAGCTGTAGAATATGATGCTGGTAAATTTATGAGCAGAGTTCAAGCGGTTGCTGATAAGATGGAGGATTTTTCAGAAAAAATACAAGAATGGAAAAGCGACGGAGGTAAAATATCTCCTAATATAAGCCTTGGTGCCGAAGCAGCACGACTCAGAAGTACAATAGCACCATTAATAGGGTTTATGTTAGCAAATGGCAAAAGAGTAACTCCAATCTCTGATGGTAAGTTTAGGATTGTGTTTGACAAAGTTGTCAAAAAGAAGAAGATAAATGGTATTGAACAAGAAGTTGTGGTAGGGTCTAGACCTGTTGGTGTGTCTTGGGGTGATCCAAAAAAACAAGAAGAGTTGAAAAAAGGTAATATTGCACTCTTCATAGCCTCTCCTTACAATAATCCTAGGACTATGGGCTACTTGATGCATTTAAATGAAATGTATGAAAAAGCGGGAAATGGTGTCTTGGGTTTGTTTTGTGGCGATTCAACTTTAGGTGGCTTGGCTATGGAATTTCTGATGAAATACACATACCCTACACCTGGCATATTAGCATCGACACCATATGGTTCAGAAATAAAGGTAAAAATAAATGTATATGGAGCAGTCAAGAAAGCAAAAGAACAATTAGACGAAAGGTTAGCTCTTCTTAAAAATAAGGGCACAGGTGCAATATTTAAGGATGGTCTTTACAGTGTAGAAAAAGGCAAGACATACAATGTAACTGATTTCTTGCCACAGTTTGAATTGTGTACGCTAGAGCAGCTTTATGCTGAATTTTTAAATAAGTTTGATTTTTGGGTTCTATTTTGTGATTATGCATCTTGTCTTCCGGAAGTACCATGGCCACTGCCATTTGAATGGGATTTTAATTTTAAAATTCCTCCATTGCCAAAAATGCCAACTTTTGACCCAATAAAGTTCATAATACCTAGACTTGAAGCTATGTTGGTTGACTTGTTGATAGGCTTTTTATGTGCGCTCGTTCGTGCGATTCTAGATATGATTAAAATTCCAAACTGTCATGATCTTTTGGCATATGGAAAAGCAGCTCTTGATTGGGTGCTTAAGGATCGTAGTGTTCCTGACGG